>ERZ1034897.2-NODE-2-length-217549-cov-223.961594_pt1 | contig 217549 bp, 219 predicted proteins | sample MGYA00520629_ERZ1034897 | MGnify/ENA primary metagenome ERZ1034897 (study PRJEB33766, sample SAMN09781789) | gut metagenome | biome: gut microbiome | host: Homo sapiens | place: Madagascar | study: EMG produced TPA metagenomics assembly of the PRJNA485056 data...
TTTATATATTTTTTTGTCTCTGCATGTTAAAGATTTTATACCTTGTATACTATTTATATACATATTTATTTTTCGTAATAAATAACTTAAATGAATAATATTATCTCCAAATTCTAATTCAAATATTATTGCTCCTAATATGATTATTAAATCATATAATTGATAATTATCAAATTGATCTGATTGTAAACTATCTTCATATATATCAGCATTTAATGTGTTTAAACCATATTGATTTAATATATAATGATATAAAAAATCTTTTCTAGTTATACCAGAATGGAAACTATTAAGTTTATATCTTAATTTATTTACTAAATATAATAATTCATCATGTCTATATGATAATATTTCCTCATAGCAATTTTGTATTTCTATATTAGTTATTTCTTTCAATGGGTCCATATTAACGTATAAATCATTTAGATATGTTAGTTTAGTATCTGGTAATAATTCTAAGCAATAATCTACATTATTATTTTTAGGATATGTTTTTATTCTACCAATACCTTGGATCATACAAGATTCTAATTCATTTCTTTTTTCAAAACTATCAACTGGTTCATTTAAGAATAATTGTGCATGATCTGCTAAGAATTTATCACAAGAATGAATATTTATTATAGTAATACAATTACTAAATTTATTATATCTACCAACACAAGCTGCTTCAAATGTTATTATTTTTCCTTCTCCTATGTCTTTTAATCCTGGTCTACATATTTTGTTTTTCTTATTGTCTACAATTTCATACTTATAATAATTTATAGTATTTTTATTATTTGTTAAATTAGTTTTGTTTTTATTTCCTATAATATTACTATTATTAATATTATTATCATTTCCTTTAATGTTATTATTATTCCCTTTAATATTATTTGTCATTTTATATTCCTCCTTTATTTTTTACTTATAAAAATAAATAAAAAAGATTGATAGTAATTAAACTATCAATCTTATTAATATAGAATAATTTCTCAATTCATAAGCGGGGTTAAGAATTTGCTCACACCCTAGCAGTTTCAAAACAATAACATACTAGTGGTACTACATATTCTACCTAGCAGTTTCAAAGCAATAACATACTAGTGTATATACGGTCACTACAAATTCATTGTCATCCAGCAGTTTCAAAGCAACAACATACTGGTACGGCACCTTTATTATACCCTAACATTTTCAAATCAACAAATGTTAATAATATATCCTAATCATCTTTCATTTCCTTCTTATTAAAATAAGTTGTACTTTGTGAAATTATTAATATAGAATAATCTTTGATTCATAAGTGGGGTTAAGAATTTGCTCACACCCTAGCAGTATACAAACATACTAGCGGTACTACATATTCTACCTAGCAGTATACAAACATACTAGCGTATATATGGTCACTACAAATTCAATGTCATCCAGCAGTATACAAACATACTGGCACGGCACCTTTATTATACCCTAACAGTATATATAACCTGTTAGCAATATATCCTAATCATCTTCACAATTAGCCTTATTCTATTCAAATATATAATATATAATTAAACATATTATCTTTTACACTAAATATTTGTTATATGTTATATTATTTTTTAGAACAACACACTACTTATAATTATTTAAAAGTAGAATAATATATACCAATTAAACCATCCATTATTTCATCAAACATATCATATTCTTTTATATTTATGTTAAATATTTTATTTCTACATCTAACTATTTCCCAACCTTTACCAAAACTTATATTGTGATTTGTACAAAATAAAGCAAATTGATTGTTATTATTAATACAATCTTTTTTATTTTTACAATTTAAATTATATATTCCTTGAGTCTTATTTAATCTATATATTATATTTCTAAATAAATTATATATTTTTATTTGATAATTCGATATAATATCATATAATATTCCTCCTAATAATAGAATTAAATTTCGTAAATCAATATCTGTAAATTCATTAGTTTGAATAGAATTATTATACATATCTGAATTCAGAGTATTTAAACTATATTGGTTTATTAAGTAATGATATATAAAATCTTCAGTATAAATCCCTTCTGTTAATTCATTCACTCTATATCTTAATGTTTCTATCATATATAATAATTCATCATGTCTAGCTTCATCTATTTTATTGAAGCAATTATCTAAGTTTTTATTAACTATATCTGTAGGTTCATTTTTAATTTCTGTATTGTTATAACAAATATGTGGTAAAAATAAAATTCTTTTATTAGGTATTAAATTAAGACAATACTTTTTATTATTAGGTTTACCATATGTTCCTATTCTTGCAGTTGCACGTATTAAATTTGATTCATTAACATTGCGATTATTAAAATCAGTTAAATCTTCATTTAAAAATAATTGTGTATGATCTGCTAAATATTTCTTTCCTTTGTGTAAGTTCATTATAGTAACACAATTTTCAAATCTATTATATTCTTTTATGATTATAGCTTCAAATGTTATTATATTTCCTTCTCCTATGTCTTGTAAACCAGGTCTTTCTATTTTCTTTAAATAATCATGTTTATTTGGATTTGAAAATTTATAAATTATTTTATTATTGTTAAAATTATTATTTATATTTTTATTAATACTTCTATCTGTGTTTTTACTTTTGTCTAAATTTATATTTTTATTTTTACTTACTATATTTTTACTTTTATTTACATTTTTATTACCATCTATTCCTCCGTTTTCGATGTTTTTGTTATCATTGCTTCTTGTATTATATTTGTCATTATTCATTTTATATCCCTCCTTTAAATTATAAAAATAAAAAATAGAATAAGACATTTTGTCTTATTCTATTTATGTAACTAGTTAATAAAACTAGACTCTTTCCTTCCCGTAAGGGTTGTACTTAAGATTTTACTGATATAAAATCAGCCCCTTTCCTTGTCATATATGTCACCATATATGAGTTGTACTCAAGCACTAAACTGATATAAAATCAGCCACGTTCCTTCCCATTCTATTGAATGAGTTGTACTAGCTAAATAAGTTGATATAAAATCAACCCCCTTTCCCTGCCTGTTATATGAATAACAGGTCTACTCAGGTATTAAGCTGATATAAACACAGCCCCTTTCCTTCCAATTCTAATGAATAGGTTGTACTCAGTTCCCACAAATTAATATAAATTAACTTGCAGTTCTCGGACGAGGTGGGGTTAAGAACTCGCTCATATACTAAAGGCACAAGGACTTATTAAAAGCCAACTATCCTCTAATATACTATACAGACGCATCCGAAGGCACAAGGACTTTAATATAAAGCCAACTATCCTCCGACCTACCTGTAGTCACTACGAATCCAATGCTGTCCAAAGGCACAAGGACTTATAAATATAAGCCAACTATCCTCTGACCCAACACCTTTATTATATCCCAAAGGCACAAGGACTTATAAATATAAGCCACTATCCTCTAGCAATATATCCTAACTGGCAACCTAAAGGCACAAGGACTTATAAATATAAGCCACTATCCTCTAGCATTGCTGCCCTACAATTTTTTTATTATATAGAATAATCTCTCGATTCATAAGTGGGGTTAAGAATTTGCTCACACCCTAGCAGTTTCAAAACAATAACGTACTAGTGGTACTACATATTCTACCTAGCAGTTTCAAAGCAATAACATACTAGTGTATATACGGTCACTACAAATTCATTGTCATCCAGCAGTTTCAAAGCAACAACATACTGGTACGGCACCTTTATTATACCCTAACATTTTCAAATCAACAAATGTTAATAATATATCCTAATCATCTTTCATTTCCTTCTTATTAAAATAAGTTGTACTTTGTGAAATTATTACTATTTCTACTTATATAATATATAATTAAACATATTATCTTTTACATCTATACTAAATTGTTATATTAATATTTAAAAATTATAAAATAAGGAATGGTATAATATACCATTCCTTTTTATTTATCTAAGTTCTATTATATTTTGGTTACTAGAACCTTTATATTTAAGGTTTCTATCTTTTTTATCTTCTTCAAATTTACCATCTACAAGCACATCTATATTTGTTATTAACTCTTTCCATCCTGGTCTATCTATATTGTCTATTATTTGTTGTAAGGTATAACCTGTATAACACCATATAGTTAACTCTTTATTTATATTTTTTGCTATATGTGCAAAAGCTTCTGCTTGTTCAAATGGATCTCCTCCACTAAAAGTTACACCATCTATCATATAATCATTATTTATTCTTTCTATTATTTTTTCAGTATCACAATCATAACCACCATTAAAATCATGAGTGTCTGGGTTAAAGCAACCTTTGCAATGATGTTTACATCCTTGTGCAAATATTACTTTACGTATGCCCTCTCCATTATTTATACTTGTTTCAACAATACCTGCCAATCGGACTTTCAATTTCATTCATCTCCTATTCTTAATACCATATGATAACCAAATTGTTTAAAACTTTCATTTAATTGTTTTAATACAGCTTTGGTTGATTCTTTTGATTGTTCATCAAAACCTAATAAATCTATAAATTCTTCTGGTGAATATTCTTCTTTTAAAATTTGAACTGGTTCTAATAATTGAATTAAAATATTTCTTGTATGGATACCATTATCTTCTTCAACATATTCTTGCCACATTTTAATTACGCAATATTTGAATTTTGATAAAGCATCTTCTAATGATATATTTGATTCTACATATCCAAATATACCATCCATAATAGTAACTTCTATATTATCTTTTATATTAAAATCATACTCTATTTCATAAGGTTCTTTAAACCTTAAATTATATCTACCGATATTAACATCAGTAATCGTTGTTTTATTTTTCATTATTACCACCTTTATCTATACTATAATAAACTAAATTTCCTGAAGTGTGAGCAACTCTATCAGCTCTTTCAGCTTTCTTACCTTCTCCAAATCTATCATCTAATACTAAGTATCCAGTAATTCTACTTATACCTTGTATACTTTCTGAACCACAATTAGGACACTCTGTTTCATCTTCGTGTAAATATTCTTGACAATTTCTACAATATCTAATATGGAAATTTATTCCCATATAATCCATGTCTGTATGGGTAAATGCTTTAGTTACTATTGATTCTATTTGTTTACCTGTAGGATAATTGTCTAATTCAATATAAGTTATATGACCACCATTACATAATTTATGATATGGTGCTTCTATTTCTAATTTATCTTTTATTGATATATTCATTCCTACTGGAACATGGAATGAATTTGTATAGTAATCTTTATCTGTTACTCCTGGAATAACTCCATATTTTATTCTATCTATTTTAGGAAATCTTCCACTTAAACCTTCTGCAGGACTAGCATAACAACTGAAGTTTAAATGATGTCTTCTTTTTAAATCATCAGTAAATTCTCTAATATGTTTTACTATATTATATCCCAATTCTCTAGCTCTTTCATCTTCACCATGATGATGTCCAGTTAACATTGTTAAACATTCGGCTAATCCTAAAAATCCAATAGCCCAAGTTCCTTGTTTTAATATAGGTTCTATTGAATCATCATTGTTTAAACCTTCAGAACCCATCATTAAATGTTGACCTGCTACAAATGGCAAATCTTTTACTTTTAGTTTTTTTAACACATCATATCTATATAATAAATTTTTTTCTGCTTCTTCTAACATTTCAAGTAAATATCTGTAGAAATCTTCTATGTTCCCTCTTCCAGCTCTTAATGCCAATTTAACTAAATTTATAGTTACTGGTGCTATATTTCCTCTTCCTATAGGAGTTGCTTCGCCATTTATATTTTCCATTGTTCTTGTTCTACAACCCATAATAGCAGTTAATATATCTTTTTCATAGAAAGGAAGATTAAATGATGCATCTAAATTACAGAATGTTGGATTCATTCTTTTAGATGCAGATTCACAAGCTAATTGGAATAGATAATAATAAGGATCTCCTTCTTTTTTATTTACTCCATCTTTTACTCTAAATATTATATTAGGGAATATACAAGCTTCATTTTTTCCCATACCTTCCATATATGCTTTTAAAAAACATTCACATATCATAGCAGCATCCCTTTTTTCTTTTTCTGTTCCTTGAGGGATACCTAAGTTTATACTTGAAAAAGGAACTTGAGAACCTGCTCTTGAATGCATTGTGTTTAAATTACAAACTATACTTTGCATAGCCTGTTCAACTCTAATTTTTGTTCTAAATTCTACATCGTCTTCATTAGGTTCTAATCCTCTTTCTCTATATAAATTTCTTTCATATTCTCTAGTTATTTCTACAAATGGACCCATATCATTATCAAAATTAGGGTGACTTTGACCACCAAACATATCATTTTGACTAGATTGTAATATTATACAAGATAACATAGCAGCTGAATCTATTCTCTTAGGTCTATTTAATGTTCCATATCCAGTATTAAAACCTTCCATTAATAATTTTCTAGTTGGAACATGAAGACAATTTATAGTTAAATTAAAACTATCTAAATCATGAATATGATAATCTCCTGTTTCATGATGCTTAGCCATTTCTTTATCCATTTGTGCTAACATACACCATTTATTAGCTTCACTTGCTATTCTTAATAATTTAGCAGAAAAGTTATTCCCTACATTACCATTATCTCTATCAGTTTCTTCTCCTAAAGCTTTTATTGTACTCATTATATTTGATTTTTTATCTCTTATTTTATTTCTTTCTTCTCTATAATATTGATAGTTGTTTGCTACTTCATATTCTTTGTTTTTTCTTAAAACATCAATTACAAGTTTATGAATATATTCAATAGGCATTCTTTCTACATCTGAAGAATCAACTATCATTTGAACATCCTCAAAAAATTTTTTTCTGTCTTTTAATTCTATCATGCCATCATTGCATGCTTTGTTTATTGCTATTTCGATTTTGTGCATATCGAATTTTTCTACTCTACCATCTCTTTTTATTATTTCTGTAATCATAATATTAAAATCTCCTCTCAATTTTTTATCTTTATAAATTGTTTTTACTTAATTAAAATAAAAAAAATAACCGATGAACTAAATGTTCATCGGTTATCTAGGACTGATTTATTTTTTAAATAGTACAACTATTTAATTACTTCTTTTAACCAACTTGGGCAGTTAGATTCTGCTTTTATTTTTCTATGTTTTTTGTATAGAGTTGGTATTTCTTCTTCTTTACCTGGTGCTCTATTTACTTTTGTTTCTTCTTCAAATTCATGAAGAGTAAGAGAACAAACTAAATCTTTTCTAGGTAAGAATGAGAATTTTTTACCTGTTTCAAGATAGTTCATTATTAACTCACTTGTTAAAGGATATAAAGCATCTGTGTTTCTGAATTTATAATCATTTGTACATATTTTACTAGCTTCTTGTTTATCTACACCGAAGTCAGTTAATATTGTATAAATCATTTTTCTAAATTCAGCTACAGGAGCTATTTCTTCTTCTTTTATTTCATCCCCTATTTTTTTAGCTATTGTTGTTTTATTATCTATGTCGTTTAAATAAGCTTTAGCTAAATCATTGAACTCTTCTCTAGAGAAAGTTCTTCTACCACCATTTTCCATTTTTTCTTTTATTTGGTTTTTTAATTCTTGATAATTCATATTTTTACCTCCATATAGTAATATTTATTTTATTTTATTATATTGTTATTATGTATATAAAATTATACGCACAATAACTTTATTTCACTATTATAATATATAATTGAAAATACTATCTTTTACATTTGTTTAATTATATATAAAAAACAATTAACTAAGTGGAATAATTAAATCTTAAAGAAAGGAATGATAATTATGGCTGATACTAAAAGACATAATATACGTGAGAGAGTTAAAAAAGGACCTATAAATTCAGAATGGTTTAATAATGTAGCTAAAAGTATGGGATTTATATCTATGGATATTGCTAAAGAATTAATGCCTAATACTGCCGACTTTATGTCTCAAAATGCTGCAGATACTATGAGAATGGTTCAAGATATGAGAAAAAATATATCATCTAGAAATATGGTTGATAGACAAACAAAACAAATACCTCAAATCGAAATGGGTAGAAATATGTTACGTAATACTCTAGCTGATATAAAATCTGGTAATATATATAATAAAGAAAGATTATATAGTCAAGATAAATATGATTCTTCAGGTGATATGGATGATGATATTTTCGGTGATGATGGTGGAATAGAATTTTTAGACGATAATGACGATGATATGTTCATAAACGAGGATGAATCTTCAGTTACAATAAATAAAAACAATACTGTTAGAAATGTTATAGATATGATGCCATTATCTAATGTAGTTGCTGCAGGAACACAAGCTACAGTTCAAGCATTAGATGCAGTAAACACACAAAATAGAGCATTTGCTACAGAAAAAATGCTAGTTGATAATAGAATATTAAATACAATGGCTGGTGGATTAGAATCAATAAATGAAAATATGAGTACGATAGTTCAATTTCATAGTGATTCTACTAGTAAATATTATGCTGCTTCTATAAAATTTTATGATGATTTTCTTAAGTCATTTGAAGAAAGAGTCGGTAGTAGTAAAATGCCAGGTGCGAATGCATCAGATGATTCACTTGTAGAAAGTTTATATTCTTATACAGGAAATACAAAATTAAGTAAATATGTTGATCGTATTAAAGCTAATCTAAATGAAATGAAAGATGACAGTTTAATAGCTAGTCAAATAAGTACTATGTTAAAAGACACTTCAGTGCTTAATCAATTTGTAAAAAATCCTTTAGGTAGTTTATTAGGATTTGGTTTAAAAGGTATATTAAAACCTGCTGTTGGACAAATAACAAAAGGTTTAGACGAATCTTTAAGTAGTATACTACCTTCTATAATGGCAAGAATAAATACTTTTGAAAATTCTAATAGTAAAATACTAGAATTCATTTATAAAACATTAGGTAGTAAAGTTAAATATAATGACAAAGTTGATTTAGGTAACTTTCATCAAGGAGAAATGCCATGGAATGGTTTAGCTAATAAAACACTTACTGAAGTTATACCAACTTATTTACGAAGAATAGAATCAGCAATAACAGGTGCACCAGAAAGAATATTCGATTCAAACACAGGTAAATTTTCTTCTATTGATCAAATATCAAAAAATTATGATAAAAAATTAGCAGAACAAGAAACTTCAGGTTATACAGAATTTACAAATAATTTTAATTCTATAATGAGTAATATGAATATGTCATATGAATTAACACAACAAATGCAAAAACAATTAGACGAATATTACCGAGCTATTACTAAACAAGGGTCAATTATAAATCCGTTTGTTTATGAGGATACTAATGGAATCAGTGTTGATGATCTTTCTAGTAAATTTTCTTGGGATCAAGATACAAGAGAATTATTTAGAGCAATAATGGGTCAAATGAGTAAAAAAGATTTATCTAAATTAGCAAGTAGTATGATAGAAACTAGTAGAGTTAATTCTAATCAATTCATGGAAGAAATACGAAGAGACCCAAATAAATATATGTATAGTACATTAAAAAACGGTTCATCATATGATGATAAAGGAAAATTAAAATATGATTATAGAGTAAATCCTTTATTAAGAGGGCAAACTGGAGAAACAGAAGGCATTTTATCAAATATAATGTTAATGTTAGCTAGGGGAATAGTAGTATATCCTAAATATGGTATAGAAAACCCAAATGCTGATATGTTCAATAAGCATAGAGAAATAATGGATAATCGAAATTCATTTAAAACAGAATACGAACAACAAATACAAAGACTAAGAGGAACTAAAGATAAAGAAAAAAAATATAACACAGATTTAGATTCAGCTTTATTTGATATGGATGAAGAAGAATTAGTTGATTTTGTAAAACAAGCAGCTGATGAAGCTAAAAAAAATAAAAATAAAGAAGATTTTAAGCAAAACTATTTTAGTAGAAAAGTGGGAAATAGATTAGGTAGATTTGAAGATATAGTAAATAGAACAACAAATGCAGTTGATAATGCAGTATATAAGATATTATTCGGAGGACCTATCGATGCTGAAACAACAGACGATGATTTGTTAGAATATGTACAAAGTAAAATAGAAGATACTAAAAATAGCGATATGTTTAGTGGAATATTAGGTTCAATACAAGATACTTATAGAGGAGTATTGTCTTATTTTACAGGTAAATCATATAGAGGTTCTAATGGTCAAGTAATAAAAACTGAAGGTGGTTTGGTAGATAAAATTAAATCAGGTTTTAATAAGATATTTGGTAAAGATGATACAGATAATCAAAATAATGAAAAACAAAGTATATTTAAAACAGTTACAGATAATTTTATGGATGGATTTAAGCAATTCAAAATAATGATGTTTGGTAGAAAAGGTGTTTCTGGAGATGATATGAAAGAAACTATAGGAGATATAGGAGATAAAATAAAACAAAGAATGCCAAAAGCTATAGGAAAAGGTGCTTTAATAACAACTGTAAAAACAGCAGTAGCTGCAAAAGCAGGTTTATTAGGAAGTTTATTATTACCTGGTGGTCCTATTGCTGGTATGTTAACTGCAACTACTTTTAGTTTTCTTAGACAATCTGAAACTTTTAATAAATGGTTATTTGGAGAAAAAGATCAAGAAGGAAAACGAATGGGTGGATTTATTCCTAAATCTATTCAAGATATGGTTAGTCAATATGCTAAAGGAATTAAGATAGGTGGAGCTGTTGGTGCTGGTGTTGGTATGTTACCATTCTTCTTTTTACCTGGTGGTCCTATTACTGGTTCTTTATTAGGAGCAGGTATGGGAATAGTTTCTAAAACAGATAAATTCCAACAATGGTTATTCGGTGATAATTTTAATGATAAGGATAATAGAAGTATAAAAAATGGTAAATTTGCTAAATTCTTTAAAGATAGATTACCAAGCACAGGTTCAAAAGTTGATAAAAGATTAGCAACATTCTTAGGTGGAACTGGAATATTAGCAGGAATTGGTCAAGGTATAGGATTATTACCTTCATTTTTATTACCAGGTGGTCCTATAGTCGGAGCTATGTTTGGTTTAGCTGGTGGAATATTAGCATCTACAGATAAATTCCAACAATGGTTATTCGGTGATAAAGAAGCAGATGGAAAACGTTATGGTGGAATAATGACACAATTTACAAATTGGTTCCAAACTACTGTAATGACACCATTTAAAATACAAGCTGGTGAAATAAAAGATAGAATGCTTTATTTTGTAGAAGATAAAGTTGTTGAACCTGTAAGAAAAATGTTTGAACCTTTAACTCAAGCATTTAGATTTATAGTAGATGATGCTAAACAAAAAATGGGTGAAGTATGGACTAATTTAACTGATGGAGTAATAGGTGCTTTCAATGATCATGTTGTAAAACCATTTGGTGAAAAATTAGAAAAATTTGTAGTTAATCCATTAAAAAAATTATTTAGTACAGCTTTATCAATGGTTGGTAAAGTTTTAGGTACAATGGTAGCATTGCCTATTAAATTAGCTACAGGTGCAGTTGGAGGATTAGCTAATAAATTTAATAAACGTCATGTAAGAAAAAGTAAAATGAAAGAAAATAGAGAACAATATGGTTTTATAAGAGGTACTCTTAAATCTTGGAAAGATAGAAGAAAAGATTATAAAGAAAATATTTTTTACATGAGTGATGAATATAAAGAAAAAGAAAAAGAAAGAAAACGTAAAAAACAAGAAGAACGTGACGCTAGAAAACAAGAACGTGATGAATTATGGAAACAATATGAAGAAGATCGTCAATATGGTAAGCAAAATAACTGGAAATGGGCAAGTAAAAAACAAAAAGCTAAACATGAACAAGAAGTAAAAGAAAGACAAGAATGGATGGCTGAACAAAATGCTTTAAAAACAAAACAACTTGCAGAGGATGCTAAAGAAACTAAAAATAGTATAAATAATATAGATGGCGTTATACAACAATTACCAGATTTTGAAACTAAAAAGAAAGAGCAATTAGAAAATCTTAGAAAATCTTTAGTTGAAAAATTAGATGAATTAATTCGTCAAGGAGCTGTTGTTGATGACCAAGGTAAAAAACGTCGTTCAGCTATAAAATCAGATTCTGATGTAAGTCATGAATGGAAAACTTCAAATATAAATCTACCTGAACTTGGACCTGATTCAATCAATACTAAAGTAAGACAAATACTAAATGGTGAAGAACCTGCTTCAAATCCAAGAGCAAGACGTAGACTTTCTGATATAAAAAATAGTTTATTTGATAATATACCAGATAGTATTAAGAATGTTTTAACTCAAAAAGATGGCTCATTACCTGATATAAGTAAAATGTCAGATAAAGAAAGAACTCAGTTATTATTACAAACATTAAAAAATAAAGATAAAGAAGGCGAAAAATGGCTTAGAGATAGTTATAAAAAACAATTAAAAGATAGAGCAAGACAACAAGGAAATTCACATGCAGATGGTCTTGATGAAGTTCCTGAAGATGGATATGCTGCTGAATTGCATAAAGGTGAAATGGTTGTTCCTGAAGAAGGTGCAGATGATTTAAGAGAAATGAGTGATAAAATAGATGATAATGAAGACGAAAAAAGTGGTACAACAAAAGGTAAGAAAAAGCACTCTATAGTCGATAAATTATTTGGATCTAAAGATGGGAAAAAACAAGGTTTCTTTGGAAAAATGTTATCTAAATTCAAAAAAGATGATGCTAAAGATAGAGCTGATAATAGACATGGAATGACAGAATTAGAAGAAAAACAAGCACAGGCTAATATAGATGATGAACGTAGAGAATACGTTTCTAGAAAAAATGTTGATTGGTTAGAAAATAAATGGGATGAAGAGAAAAAACAAGAAGAAGAAACTAAATATAAAGCTGAAATTTTAAAAACATTACAAAATATGAATGGCAGAGATAAAAGAAAACAAAATTGGTTTGAAAAACTTTTCAGTGGTAAAGGTTTATTAGGATCATTCTTTGGTGGAGGATTATTTTCTGGTCTTCTTAAAGTATTAGGGGCTTTAGGTATAGGTGCTTTAATTGCTAAATTATTAGGTTTCTTTGGAGATAATACTAACTTTAAAGATTCAATAAAAGATGCTGTTGCTGAAGGTGTTGATACTGCAAATGGTTATGGTAATGAACAAAGATTAAATAAGGATAATCAATATGTTACTTCAGGAACATCAACAAAAGCAATGCAAATAGGTGTGAATAAAGTTGCTAAAACTATGATAAAACATGGAGAAAGTGCTGGTAAAGTTGCTATAAAAAGTACTAATTTAGTTAAAAAAGGAGTTAAAAAGGTTGCTGGTACTAAAGTAGGTAAAACATTTATTAGTGCTACTAAAGGTGCTGGTAAAGATGTTGCTAAAAAAGTTACAGGTGCTGCAAGTTGGGTTAAAAACGGTGGTGTAAAAAGAGCCGCTGGTAAAGTAGCTAATAGTAAACTTGGTAAAGCTGTAGCTCAACATACTCCAGAAGTAGTATCTAAATCTAAACAACTTGTTCAAAAATTAATAACTAAAGCTGGAGGAAGTATAAAATCTTTTGCAGTTGAATTAGGTAAAAAATTCCCAGGAGTTAAATTTGCTTTAAATTCAGGTGCAACTAGAATATTTAATTTATTAACAAAAAATGCACCAGAAGTAGTTAAAAAATTCGGTACTAAAATATGTGCTGAAATAGGAGAAGATGCTGCTAAATCTATACCAGTTGCTGGTTGGATAGTTCAAGGTGGTATGACAGTATATGATTTAGCTACAGGATTTACAGCTGATAATACAGCTAATCTGTTCCAAGTTCCAGAAACATCTGTAGATGTTACTATGAGAGGAATATCTTCAGTTATTCAAGCAGTATCTAATTTTGGATGGTTTGGTATCATATGGTTAGTTAATGATATAGCTAAAAGTTTTTGGGATATGTCTTTCTTAGGAGATTTAGCTAAATTAGCTTATAAGCAAATAAAAGGTGGAGATAGTAGTAAATTTGATAGTAAAATGAGTGCCGAACAACAAAGATCTAAACTATCATATAAACAAGCAGTTGAAGCAGCAGGTGGTAATTGGGAAGATTTTAAAGATAAAGATCCAGATAAAGTAGATATGAATAAATTAGGCATAAGTGCAACAGATCAACAGTTGATAAAGAAAAATTATTATAATGAGAAAAATGGAACTAATTTAAACAATGCTGCATTTGCTGATGAAAAAAATGCTTTATTTGGTAAAAAAGTATGGAAAAAAACTACTGATACTTGGAAAAATGCTAAAAGCTGGTGGTCTAGTTCTGATGCTAAATCAGCATATGGTATGCATCAAAATGCTAAATTATCAATAGGTGATGATATTAACTATAAAGTAGGAAAATATGGTTTATGGGCAAATAACTTTATGGCTAAACATTTTGGTATTGGTGAAGAAAAAACTAATGCTCAATGGTTTAGAAGTAAGGATTATGACGATAAAGGAAATTATGTTGGAAATGGAAAAGGTACGAAAACTAAAGCTGAAGCAACACAAATAAAAGGAACAGAAACAGTTGACTATTCTAATAAAAAAATAAATGAACTAATGGAAAAAAATAAAAAAGGAGAAGGAATAGGATGGATAAATAACCTAAAGATGGGTTGGTATAAAGGAAAAAGACAAAGAGCTAGAGATAAAATGGGAGATAGTAGTGAAGACGGTAAAGATAATAGTAAACTTAATGCTATAGGACGCTTCTTTGGTTTAGCTAATATTGGTAAAGATATCCATAAAGATAAAGACGATAAGAAAAAAACTACTGGTGCAAAAACAACAGGTTCTGATAACAAATCAGGTACAAAAACTACTGGATCTAAACAAGAAGGTGCAGGATATGGTGATGGTCCTGATACTGAATTAGAATCTCAAGTAAATCCAGATAGTAAAGTTAAATATGAAAAAACAAGCGAAGGTTCTGGTCATTCTATATTCAATACACTTAAAACATTTATTAGCCCTAAACAAGCAAAATATAAAGTACAATCAGGTGTAGCAGAAAAACCAGAAATGAATAAAGAAGATGAAAAACAACAAGATGAAACAAGTAAATTGAAATTCGGTAATGTTATATCTAGATTATTTGGTAAACATGGTGTTAAAACAACAACATCTTCTGACGGAAATAAAGAAAAACGAGCAACAGATTTATTAAATATAAATGAAAAATCTACAGAAACTTTATCAGATGATATGACAAAGAGTCAATTGCTTATATCTAAATCATTTACAAAACAACAAAAAACTTTAGCTGATACTTATAAATCTTCTAGTAGAAAATTAGATAAAAATAGAAAAAGCATGACTAAAGAATTAGATATCCAACTTAAAAAATTTGAAAAATCTACTAAAAAAACATTTACTATGTTTAATAGTAAAATGAGTTCTATGATGGGTATAATGAATAATGCTTCAGTTAATACATCAACAGGAGCTGTTGTTAGCAACAACAACAGCGGCGGTGGCGGCATAATAAGTAATATAATAGATAAAGGTAAAGAATTTATAGATAACATAACAGGAAATAATGATAAAAAAGATAAAGAAGCTTCTAAAAATAATGAATCAGGTTCAACTGTGAATGGAAATGGTGCAAGTGATGGTCTTGGTGATATAAGAAAAGATAATGCTAATAAAAATAAAGATGATAAAGAAAAAGAAAAAGCAGGTACATCAGGAATAACAGAACAAGATAAATCTTTCTTAAAAAAATTGAATTATGAAAGAGTTACTCCAACAAAATCAGATTATTTAGATGTACCAGGAACTACAAATAATACGACTAATAATATAAATAAATCTTCTACTAAGATGGTATTTTATAGTCAAAATGATAGTCGTTGGTCAAATAAAATGATAGGAAATAAAACTATGGCTGATGCTGGTTGTGGACCTACTTCTGCAGCAATGGCAATATCTCAATTAACAGGTAAAATGGTTACACCAGAAATAGTAGCAGCTTTAGGAAGAGATGAATTACCAGGATATTCAACATTCTCATTATTCCCTGAATTAGCAGATAAATTAAATATGAATTATTCTGAAGCAACATCTAATTATGGTAGTTTTATAAAGAATAATTTAAAACAAGGAATTCCAGTTATAGTATCAGGTAAGAGTACAACAAAAAATTCTCCTTATACTAAAGATGGTCATATTGTTATGTTATCAAGAATAGATGGAGATAAAGTATTTGTTCAAGATCCAAAAGGAAAAGAATTTAGTAAATATTATAAATTACAAGATGTTTTATCAGGTATATCAAAAACAATGACTTTTGGTCTTAGTAATAAAATGCAAATACCTAACTTACCATCATCTGGTGATATGGATATTGATACTAGTTTATATAAATCAGGATTAGGAAATGACTTGGACGCATATAGTGTAAATATGTTTTCTGATGAAAATGCTGGATTAGCTGGTACTGATAGTAAAGGTAATTCAGTATCTTGGGGATATTTCTGTGATCCTTCAAAAGGTGGAATAACAGCATTATTCGGTCAAAAAAGATCTTCTTTTGGAAATGCAAGAGGAGAACATGGAGCATTAGATTATAATGTACATTATCAACCTTTATTTGCACCTAAATCAGGTACAGTTGTGGCTGAAAATGGTCATTGGTCTTATGGTAATGCTTTAGTTGTTAAAACTAATGATGGTGATATGTACTATCGTTTAGCTCATATGAGTAAAAAAGATGTTAAAAAAGGCGATAAAGTTAAAATGGGTCAAAAATTAGGTACATCTGGTAATACTGGACATTCTACAGGACCACATGTGCATTTTGAAATATTAAAAGGTGGTACTAGCAAAGGTGCCAATGGGGTTGACCCACTTAACTATTATGACACATATAAATCTGGAGGAGCAGATAGAGTTAAAATTAAAGGTGGTATGTCATATGCTGATTATATGAAGAATCTAGGAAATATAACTGAAGCAAATGCTGCAGGTTCTGATTCTAGTACTGGAGCAGAAGATTCAACTACAACTGATAGTACAGGTTCTTCAGAATCAATTGAATTAATGGGTGTATTTTCTAAAATGAATAAAATAGGTCAAAACTATATAGCATCTGTATTTAATGGAAAAGAAGTTGATTTATTTGCAACAACAGGAACACCTGAAAATGAAAATGCTGGAGTCACAGGTTCTGGTGATTTCCCTAAATATAATTTAACTGATCAACAAATCAAAGGTTTAGCTCATATAGTAGAAGGTGAACAACCAGGAATAGAAGGGCATTATGCTGAAGCTTCTATAATGGCTAATTTAACAGATATAAGTGGAAATGATAAAGCAACAACAGATAATCTTATAGCTAGAGTTATAGGTGGAACTTATAATGGTAAAAAGATAAACGGATGGTTTGCACATGGTGCATCAAGATTTAAAAATCCTGGTAATCCTGCTAGTACTGCAATACAAGCAGTTAAGGACGTTATAGTTGGAGGAAAACGTACATTGCCTCGTTATGTAGATGAACATGACTGTTTTAGTGATATAACTTCAGCATCTAATAATGGTAAATCATTTAGTAAAAGTAATAGATCAGAATATAAACAATTTGTAACTAAAATAAAAAATAGATATGGTTCAAGTGGTACATTCTATACATTCCCTAATAGTAAATCAGATCCATTCTTCTACACTAATGAATCATATAGACAAAAATGGGGAGATAATCATTATACTATAGGATCATCAGATAATGCAGGAGCAGGATTTGGTGATGGATATAAATTTACAGACGCATCTGATAACTTAAATTATTATAATCAATATTTCTTAAATAGAGATGAAGAACCTACTGAATTAGGTGAAAGCCTACCTTCAGATCAATTAATAGTAGATGACAATAAAAAAGAAAAAGATTCTGAAGAAGTATTTCCTTTAGGTGGTGCAGGAGATGCAACTACTACAACTAGTAGTGTTCCAAGTATGAATGGATATGCATATTATTCACAAGTAGATAAACAATGGAACAAACAAAGAATAGGTGGTTATGATATTGCACATTATGGTTGTGGACCAACATCAGCTTCTATGATGTTAACTACAATGTTTGGTAAACAAATAACTCCATATACTGTTGCTAAATGGGCTTACGGTAAGAAAGCCTGGGGCGGTGGCGGTATGGGATGGAGCATGCCATCTCTAATAGCAAGTAATTTTGGTTTAAATTTAACTAAAGAAATACAAGGTAAATCTGATGGAGCATTTAATAGTTTAAGAAGTCAATTAAACTCTGGTCATCCTGTTATGTTATCTGGTAGAGCACCAGATAGAGCAGAAAACACACCTTTCACTCCTTCTGGACATATAGTATTAGCTGTAGGAACTAAAGGCAATGATATAATTATAAATGACCCTAGAGCAGCAAAAAGATCTAAAGCTTATACACAATCAGGAATGAAGAGAGGTACAGGATTAAGATATGGATGGGCTTTCTCTAAAACAGGAAGTGCTAAAATACCTAAAGGTATAGAAACAGGAGGAACTTTTGTTCCTGGTGCAAATATAGCAACTGACGATGGTTCTGGTACATCAACTGAAGGAGCAACTGCTCCAACAGAATCAATAGAATTATTAGGAATGTTTTCTAAAATGAGTAAAATAATGCAAAATTATATAGCATCTATATTTAATGGAAAAGAAGTCGATTTATTTGGTACAACAAGCACTTCTACAGATTCATCAACAACATCAGCTTCATCTGGTGGTACAGGAACTTTCAGTCAAAGCGATTGGGATAAGGCTGTATTTATGGGTGACTCAATAATGGTTCCTATGGCTACAGCTGGTGGAATACCTAAGAGCAGAGTTTTTGCAACTATAGGTGATACAGCTCAAAAAGGATTAAAGAAAGTAGATAGTGTAGCAAAATTAAAACCACCTCTAGTTATAGCAAATTATGGTACAAATGATGCTGAATATTGGCTTGATAATAAAAAGCATAGAAATGCTTGGTATAAAGAAAATTATATAAAATTAATAAATGGTGTAAAAGCAAAATCACCAAATACTAAATTTGCGTTAAATCAAATATTTGAAGCTGAAAAAGGTGATTATAAAAAAGGTATACCATCATTACAACCTATAACTGCAGAAATAGCTCAAGAAACTGGATCTGTATTAGTCGATGTTCGTGATATAAATAAACAAGGTAAAAATTATCATCAAAGCGATGGTGTTCATTTTAATAGTGCATTTTATCCTGTATGGAGAGATGCTTTAAAATCTAAATTAGTAAGTGCTGGAAGTGGATATGGTGATTTATCTAATATACCTTATTTAACTGATGGTCAAGATTTAGGAGATCAATTAATGGGAGATTCTGCTGGTGGAGATGGTTCATCTGTAATTGGAGGAAGCTCTCCTAGAACTATGAATAATTTCGCATACTTCTCTCAACAAGATTCATCTTGGAATAAAGAAACTGTAGATGGAGTTACTGTATCAAAAGCAGGATGTGGTCCTACATCAACTTCTATGATGTTAACAAATATGTTTGGTAAAGTAATAAATCCATTAACAATGACTAAATGGGCTTATGCAAACAATGGCTGGGATCGTGATGGTATGAAATGGAATCTACCTGAAACTGTAGCAAATAAATTTGGATTGAATATACATTATGAAAAAGAAGGAAAATCTGATGCTAACCTAGAAAGAATAAAAGAAGAAATAAAATCAGGTTATCCTGTAATAATGTCTGGAATGGCTCCTACTGATAATGATAATGAACCTTTTACTAGAAGTGGTCATATTGTTGTAGGTGTTGGTGTAGATAGCAATGGAAACATAATAGTAAACGACCCTAGAGGAATAGGTTATTCTAAAGCATTTAGTGATGAAAGTCTAAAAGCAGGAGTTGGTTTAAGAAAAGCATGGTCATTTGGAAAAGCTGGAAAATCAATAATACCAGATGATATAAAAGTAGATGGTAATTATAATTCCACAAATCAAACTGATGGAGATGGAAATACTTATCTAATAAAACCTGCAGGAACAGAAAAACAAGAATATGATAGTGATAGAGCAGGTAAAGGTGGAATTTTATCTTCAATAAAATCTAAACCATCAAAAGTTTCTAAAACTAAAAATAATTTAAGATTAGGAACAGGATTAGATAAGTTACAAGAATTATCTAGTGCTTCAGAAATAAAAAATAGCAATATACAACAAAATAAATTAATAGAATCAGTAACTAATTCAAAATTAAATGGAGCTAATGTTGATAGTTTAATAGAAATATTAACTGAATTAAAAGAAATAAATAAAAATACAGCAGAAACAGCACAAAATGTATCAAAAATACAAATATATTCTGCTAATGAACCAGCTAGTAAATATAGTAAAGGAGCTAATGGTACTAAAAAAATATCTACAAATAGCAATAAAAGAGCAGGTATAACAAACGATAGTAGTTATAAAACTGCTAGAAATATAGCTAGTTTTAATTCATTATAATAAATAAAAAATCAGTCGGGTACATAACCCGACTGATTTAAAAATATAAGGAGGTTTTTATATGTCTAATTTATACAGAGAAAGATTACAAGATATAATAGAATATACTTCTATAGAAGACAAACAAACTAGACCTATGCTAAGAGCTAAACAAAAAGAAACTAATAAAAAAACAACAGATAAAAACAACAATGATGAAACTAAAAAAAAGCAAGATAAAGAAGACACTACTAAAGAAAAATCATTAGCTGATGAGATAATTGATTTAGTATCACTTGATTCAGGAAATACAAATTTAAATGCAGAGGAATATTCCAAAAAATTAAGCACTAAAATGACAAAAGAAATGAGTTTCGATTATCAAAATACTAGAATATTTGGAATGCCTCATCAATTTTTAAAAACAGCAGATTGTAGAATAGATGAATATAAAGCTTTTGGATATTGTTTTTCAAAAGATATCTTTTTGGAAAGACCTGTAGTAACAATGGTACCTGGAACTACAAATTTCTTACCAGATATGAGTGCAAATGATAAGAAATCATTCGCATCTTTAATGGGTGATGTTACTAATGATAATAAAGAAGTTCTAAAATCAATATTAGCATCATTTGATGCTGATGGTGGACAACGATATTATGATTTCAAATCAGATTATCCTTCATATATTAGATATGTTAATCTGATGTGTAGAACATGTGCTGTGTATTTAGGTATAGGTAATTTAAAAGCACCTGATTCTGAAACTCCTTATAAATATTATGATTGGGGAAATTATATGCCTTATGAAAATTATACTGTACCCGAAAAACTAAAAGACGATTCTCAAGCCTTTTCTCTTAAAGATACTTTATCTGCACTTTATCAAAAATTAACAAGATTAACATCTGATATATTTGTAGGATATCGACAATATACTCATTTTTATGTTGACCCTTCAACAAGTGTTAGTGAAAGTATAAGCAATAGTGCACAAAAATCACAACTAGAAGGAATATTTGATACTACAGAAGCAACTATAAAAGAAGCCAATATGATTTTAAATTCTGTATCAGATGCAACATCATATGTACAAGATTTTTTAGAAAGTGCGACAAGTAAATTAATGGAAGTTGCAAATGCAACAACTTTAGGATTTTTTAATAATATACTAGGGAATGCTGGTCAGGAAGTAATTCATGGTGCAAATTTAATATATCCTGAAATATGGATGGATAGTGAATATAGTAAAGATTATACTATAGTAGTGGATTTAGTTTCACCTTATGGAACAGATGAAGCTATATATTTAAATATAATAGTACCTATGATTCACTTATTAGCATATTCTCTACCTAGACAATCCACAGCAAACAGTTATGTTTCACCATTTTTAGTAAAAGCGTTTTCAAAAGGAAATTTCTCATGTGAAATGGGATTAGTTACATCAATAAGTTTTGATAAAGGTCCTGATAGTTCATGGTCTGTAAATGGTCTTCCAACACATGTTAAAGTAAGTATGAATATAAAAGATTTATATTCTAAATTAATGATGACTCCAGCTCATAAACCTAGTTTATTTTTCTCTAACCAAGGGATGATTGATTATTTAGGAAGCTTATGTGGTATGGATTTAACTGTACCTAACATGACAACTAAATTAGAAACAGTTAAAGCTTTACTTGGTGAATACCGACCTCAAAATATAGTTGGTAGATTATATAGAGGAATGACAACAGATCTTAATAAAAAAATATGGAGTATAATTAACATTTAATTCCTTATAATACAAATTTATAAGGGGGGGGATATATTTTGCCAAATAAAAAAGAATTATTAGAATATTGTAAAGAGTATGCAAAAATACCAGATGATATGTTTAGCAGATTACTTGATCTAGCTAGTGGAATGACAACTAAAAATGTAAATGAATTTAATATCAATGCAAAAAATAATTTAGAAACTAAATGGAATGAAATAAAATTTGTGTTTTATTTCATACCAAAAGCAACACCGAGAGCTAGATTTACAAGATTCGGAGGACATTTTTATGTAAGTGATGCACAAAACAATCAAAAATTAATGAAGGATTTTTGTAAAGAACAATTAAAAGATTTTAAAATGATAGCTACACCATGCAAATTTTATTGTGATTTATATTTTCCAACACCAAAAGGAATGAATAAAGAAGAAAAGCTTAGAGCTGAACTAAAATTAATACGTCATATGAAAAAACCTGATTGGGATAACATAGGAAAAACGTATTCTGATATGATTCAGAACACGATAATATTAGACGATTCTTTAATAATAGATGCTGGTGTATCTAAATATTATTCTACTAAACCTAGGATAGAAATAACTGTTATGTATGCTGACAGATATGATTCAAAATATAATGAAAAATGTATAAAAAATAAAAAAATATATAAAGATAATATTGAACGAATTGAAAGAAGATAAGGAAAATTCCTTATCTTCTTTCTTTTTATTTAACTATGCTTCTAACTATTTTTTCTATATCATTATTATTTAAATCTGTTAATCTAAGAGTATTAAAAGTTTCCATTATAGTGTATTTTGTTATAGCTTCAGCCATAACTACATCCATTTGTGAATTCTTAGTATTGTACATTATATCATCAGATATTGCATTATCATATAATTCATCTGTCATTTCAATAGCTTCAGTTAATATATCTTCATCATAATCAACATCAACAGATTCTATTAAATAAGCATCTTTTATTTCTGGTATTTTATTAGATATTTTTTCTAAATAAGTTTTAGCATTGTATAATATACCATATTTATATGATGAACTATCTAATGATTCCATTACAGTATCTATTGTTTCTACATTACGTTTTATTAATCTTTCTGCTTGACTTAAGTCAATATTATTTTCACAATCTTTAGTCAATCCTTTTAATCCTTCACATAAGAATTTTACTTTATATGCGAATTCAATATTACTAGAATTAACGTCGTTTGCTTTAAATATAGGAGCAAAAACATTGTTTCCGTTAAAATTAGTATACATAGATTCTAATGCAATTTGTTTAGCTTCATCATGACTATCTAAACGTTTATCTATACTATCACATATATCATCTAAACTATCTAAAAAACTTTCAATAACTATATTTTCTTCTAATACTGTGTGTTTAAGAACAACAGCATTTATTGCAGATTCTTTTAACCATTTAGTATATTCTTTATTATATTTATATTCTTTAACTTCTTCATTAATATAGTCTTTTATTTTATCTATATCTGCAAAAGATGTTGCTTCATTTATTTTCTTTAATAAACAATATTGTCTCATTTTAGATGGTTTTGGTACATTTAAACTTGGAGAATAATCTTTATTTTCATAAACAGCTCTATCTTTTCCATATAAGAAATCTTGTTCGAAATCAGCTTGTTCTTTTAAAGCATTTTTCAATTCTTTTTTTCTATTAGAAATTATTTTAGAATAATCAGTCGACATCCATTTTAAATGTTTTTCATATTCTTCTTTCTTTTTAGGATCATCTGTTGATTTTAATTTATTTTTAATATAGTTTTTACCATTAGGTATATCTTTTTGCAGATATTCTATTTCTTTTAAAGTTTTACATTTTCTAGCCATTTTTTCTAATCTTTTTCTACAAGATGCCAAATTACTATTTCTTTGAAGAATGTTTAATAATATATTTCCTGAGTTTCTGATACTGAATTTATATGCATCTTTAGATATATTTTTTCTTGCTTTTCTAGCAGCTTTAAGATTTTTAACATATCCTTCCATAACTTGGAATTGATCTCCATCGTTTCCACATTCAGGACAATATTCAGGAGCTTCACCTTCAGCAACATATCCACAAGATCTACATATAAACTTAGTACTTTCTTCTAAAAAGTCATCTGACTCATCTATATCTTCAACAAAAATATTAAATGATTCTTTTTTAACAGATAATTCTTTAATTCTTTTATCTATTAATTTACTACAATCAGATTTCAACCATTTAAGATATGAATCAATATTTTTTTCATATTTTTTATTTTTAGGATCTTCCATTAGCATTTCTTTTTGTTTTTCAATATCTTTTATAGTTGCTGGTAAATCTATTTTCATTGTTTTTAATGTAGGTATTTTATTTTCAGTTTTAATTGCATTTATTATATTTTGTTGATATAGATGATATTTACCTTTATTTTGTTCGGCTTTATTTTTATATGGTTTCATTATGAAATTTCTCCAACCAGTTTTTATTTTTGTAACCAAACCTTCTTCAACTATATCATCATCTTCCTCTTCATCGTCATCATATTCTTCATCGTCGTCTTCATCTTCTTCTTTTAAATATTTTTTAATATCTTCATCCTCAGAATCATCATCATCAAATTCAGCATCTTCAAATAAATTATCTTCTAACATTTCTTCATTTAATACTTCATCTGATTCACATTCACATGGATCTTTTTCGCATATTGGGCATACTAACATTTCAGATAAATCTTTATCATCCTCAGCTATAGTTGTTGGAGAGCATGCTTCTTTTGCTAATTTATTATTTTTGCTTTCGTCTTTTAATTCTTCAGTTGATTTTTGTACTTCTCTTATAGATTCTTTACAAGCTGAAAGATTCTTTTTAGATTTACCACAATCTTCTGCTACTTTTTTCATATCTTTAGAAGTGTCTTTTAAATTTTTGTCTAATTGTTCGTAATCACCATCTTTAACAGCTTCTAATATACTCTTAGCATGTTCAATAAATACATCTTCCATTGGTTCATAAGGCATTAAGTGTTGTTTAAATTCAGGTATTGTGTTTAATGATATACCTAAATTATCTAATGCTTCTAAATATGCTTCTTTGTATTCTCCATTTAACCATTCTGTATAATCTTCTAATATTTTAACATTTCTACCTTTCTTACCGAATAGTCTATGTGGTAATTTAGCTAATTGGTTTATATAAGCAATATCTGGACCATGTTTAGCTGATTTTATTAAACTCATTATACTAGTTCTAAACCCTGGTTGAGTTACAACTTTAGCTATATGTTCTCTTTTTTTAGCACTTTGTATAATATCAGAAACCCCAGTATCATATGAAAAATGAAAACCTAAATTTCCTGGTTTAGCTTTTATTCTAACAGCTTCACTTAAATATCCTTCTAATTCCTTTAATTTTTCAACAGGTAATTGTTTAACAAAAGATTCACTTATCATTAAATCTTCTGCAACTTCATCATTCATAAGATTATTATCATCATATGAATCTAATTCATTTAAGTTATATTCTGGATCATCTATATCATCTTCACATTCTTCTTTTACATATGATTCAAATATAAGATCTTTAGGAGTTTCTAATGTTATTTTATAACATTCTCTCATAAGAGCTTCAAATAATGTTGTAGTTTCTATATTTTCATTAAAAACAAATTGCATAGCTTCTTCAGTAGCTTCGTCTTCTACATCATCTTCTTTTAATTTATCTTCAATTTCATCCATTATTTCTGTTTTTTTAGCATTCGCTTCTTTTTCATCAGATACTACTTTTATTACTTTATCTTTTATTTTATTAGATATAGCATCTATATTTATATTGTCTTTATTATATTCGAAATCGTCTTTTTCTTCATCAGTCAATTCGAATTTAAAACCATCTGCTGAATCTGATTCTTTCATGTTTCTATCAGCAACTTTTTTTGCTGTATTTTCACATAAAGAAATCATTCTTTCTAATAAAACATTATTTGTTTTTTTAGCTTGTTCTTTAATAACTTTAAATCCACCTAATTCTTTATATTGTTCATTTATTCTATTAGTTATATTTTCCATGTTTTCATACATAGGCTGTTCATCTATACATAGTGCTTCTAAACAAATGTGATGTAATATATTACAAAATAAATCATCTTTTAATTTATCATATGATTCATTTAATACTTTTCTAAATTCTCTTTGATTTTTTATTTTGTCGATTTGTTTCTTTTGTGCTTGTTTAGAAATTTCCATATGTTTTTTAGATGCTTCCATTAAAGCTTCTTGTTTATTTTCTTTTTTTCTTTCTGTAACAGGAATTAAATTTTTATCTGTTATTTTTTTCCCGTAATTTGATCCAAAACTACCTCTAGTAACTTGGGTATTTGTATTATCAAAATAATTACTCATATCATATACTCCTTTCGATTATATTTATTTATTCATTAAGTTATTGTTTTGGGTATTATATTAATAATACCCAAAACATTCTATTTATTTATTAAAGTTATTTCTATATCATCTTCTTCTATATTTAGATATTCAGGAACAAATATTATTCTATCCTGTTTACTAAGGGTATTTATATCCATAGTATTGTTCTCAATTGTCTGAACTAAAGTATCATATCCATTTATAGATTCAAATACAACATATCTTAAATAAGAAAAAGTGTTTTCTAATTGTTGTATCAAATTGGATATAAAAATACCTTCATTATTTTCTTTATTTATATCTTCAAAATAATCTTTTATAAATATTTTCATATCCTGTATTAATTTATCTGCTTCTGATTTTAATTCAGCATATACTCTTAATTTAATATTACAATTAACTTTATTTATAACTTCTTCATTTTCACCTATAACAAAATTATTAGAACGTCCATACGTATTATAGAATTTCATATCAACTGAATAATTATTTGTTTTTTTATATAAGATATTTGTCATATAATCATATTGATAATTTAATAAATCTATAAATTTTTCAAAATGTTCTAAATTTTCTTTCGTAGGATTTTCTATTTTTTTCATTACAGGAACATCATATATTTTAGCATATACCACATCATCATTATCTTTTTCCCATACTATTCTAGATTTTAACATATTTAAAGGTTGTATTAAAGTAACTCTTTGTTCTTCTGTTGTATACGTATTTGTTAATACAGTATTGGCAAAACCTTCAATATGAGAAAATTTATGTGTTGTAGTCGGTTCATCATATTTAAAAAATGCATATATATTAACCTTTAAATTTATCATTGGTATCATACTTACAATATCATTACCATTAGCTGGTGATTTTAAATCATATATTCTTATATTTTCATTTAATGTAATATAGTCATCAGTTGTAACTGAACCCTCAAAAGTATATGTTAGATTACGTACATCAAATGCTATTTTTTTACATTCTACAAAAGCTACTTCATTTCCTCCACTAGAATGAAATGTCATCAAAACTTTAACTCTACCAGTATCTAAACCATTAGAATCTAATATAGGATTTTCTATATCATTATCAGTTGCAGTTAAATTAAATGTGAAAGTATATTTAGATTCTGAACTCAATATTGTTCTTTTAACAAATAGATTATTGCAAATAAATTGAATCAATGAATCATTATTTACATATTCATAATCTAATAATATTTTTTCATTTATATTATTTAAATAGTATCCTATTACTCCATTATTAGATAATGTCATTAAAAATGGATTACTATATATAAATTCTGGTTTAGTTTCCATTTCTTCTATTTTATCTGGTAAAATAGTAACCATTTCTCTAGTCGAATCCCCATTATATATAAAAGTATTACATGGTTTTAATAAATAACGACCAGATTGTTCAAATTGATGATCGAATTGTTCTTTATAAATCTTTAATGCTAGTGTATTTGTTTTATAATATGAACCATATTTATCTTTCATTAAAGCAAATGCACAAAATAATCTATCAAATATATCATCACGTTTTTTAATAAACGTAACTTTAGTATCTTTTTCTACATCAAATGAATTAAAATGACGTTGTAAATCTGACTCTGTTGTATAAGAATCAACTGTAGCGAAAGCATCTGCAACTCTATCTCGTAATTCATATATAGTTAATCTATCAGAACCTCCAGTAGATGATGATTCTGGTATTGCTATAATAGGAACTCTAGAATTACTTTGATATTTGTCACTATTTCTATATACTTCAACATTAACACCTAGGTATTGTTCGAAATTTCCAGCTGAACCATCAGTTTCCCAATAATCAACTACTATTTCTGAATTAAATTTAGGTTTAAAGAAATTTTCTCTATTAGTAAAACTAATTTCTAATGTATTTTCATCTTTTAATCTATAATAACAAAATGGTTGGTCTGTTGCTTTTGAATTTATTATCTTTTTTTGCAATTGAGTATAATTTGAATCAGAAGATTCTCTATAATATACTTCAAAATTAGCTAGTTGTTTTTCATATTCAACTTGAACTATAGTTGATTGTAGTTTATCGTTATCTATTACTCTTTTTTCATACGTTTTCTTTTCACATCTTCTCATTTTAACCATTATTGCAACATATTTAACTCCATGATAATTGACTTTTTGTAATCTAAGATATGGATTTTTTATAGTATTCATAGAATTATTAAAATCCCTTATATATGAAGATGTTATTATATAATCACCTTTATATGGTCGTAATGTAAATAAAACATCATAATCCAATATAAACGATTTGTCTTCTATATAAACAGTAGTTCTTTGATCTAATCTAAATTCTCTATAAGTATTATCTGAACTTTTATCAGAATATTCTATTAAGGTATCTAAAGGTAGTAATAAAACACAATCCATTGTGGCAGCTTCTGCCATTAACTTAGATTCTTGAAATAATGATGCATAATTGTATATGCTTGTAGGCATTTCTGCTAAATTAGGGAACATTTCATTTACTACAATAGGAACTGTATTGAATATATCTTCAGTTGTATTTGCAAATAAATCTAAAGTATAACCTAATAATCCTATATTATAACCTTCCAAAACATCTTCTGGAAAATATTTTGGTCCTATAGTATTTAATGCAAAATCTTTTATATTATATGAAGATGTGTATTTTTTGATATCCGAATATTTTGACATATAACAACCTCCTTCTAAATATCTCTCCACATTAATCTATAACAAAATTTACCTCCTATAGTACTTTGTACTATACATGGAGCACCAGTCATTGTAGATCCTATACAACATTGCTCAGGGCTATATGTTGATTTAATTTTATGAACTTTTGGTTTAAATTTAGCTCTTGCATTAAATTCATTTAAATGCAATACATCCATAGGTGTTTTCATTGAATACATGTATTTTATACTTATATCTGGTTTTGATAATAATGTACCACAATCCCAAGAAAAAGTACTTTCGCCAGTATTTACTGGAAATACACCTGTTAGTTTTTGCCAATATAGTATAGTTTGCCCATCAGAACCACATAAAAAATAATATACCGAACACGCATAATCTAATATTTTCTCACTTATATAATCATCTTTTGGTCTAAATACGCCTCGATATACTTTATTTATATAATCAACCCAAACAGTATGGAGTTTAAATATATCTAAATTAACACTATCTGTATATCTAACAGATATTTCTCCAGAAGTATTTGATTCATGGTCACTTCTACCATAAACAACTCTACCTCCAGTATACGTTTCACCATGATTTACTGTTTGAATAACATGGTCTGATACTTCATAAGATCTAGCTTCATTTGATAATAATACTAAAAAATCATGATGTGGATTACCAGCACTAACCAATGATTTAAGACAATTTATATTATTTTTTTTCATATATACATATTTTGGATCTTTTTGAGCATCTTCTGTCAATGACCATGAATCAGAAGATTTTTTTAAAATATTGCAATCTGGTCTTGTAAAAAATACATAAGCAAATGTTTTATTCAAATGATAATCAGGAATAACTGTTTTATTTCTATTAAAAGAATTATGAATTTTTGATTGCATATCAGTAAAATAACCAGCTGAACTTACGTAATCATATGCATCTGCTTTTTTTCTATATGATATATCCATATTATATCTTACTCTAGCAATTTCATCTCTTATTATTTCATCACTAACAACTGACCATCTACCAGTATTACTTGTTGTATTTTTACTATTAGAAACTCTAGATCGAGCAGCAAATGTACGCATTTTAGGTGATGCGTTTTTTACTAAACCCTTATCCCAATTAGATACACTAAGATGTTTTGATTCCAAATACCATTCACTTTCACCAACACTTTCACCCAATAAATTTTCTAATTTATAAGTAGGATCTGGTAATTCTGGTTCTTTTGGAGGTACGTATGGTGGATCTTCATCTTTTTTATTAGGTTTTGCAGGTTTAGTGTCTGAAGGTTTAGTATTTATTTTATTTTCTAAATCCTTAACCATTTTTAAATATTTTTCTGAACCCTTTTTCCCACAACTCCAATAAGAAGTACCTTCTATCTTATACCAAGTATGTCTACCGACAGTTTTTACTTGAGTTGCAACAAATGTGTCTCCTCTATACCATTTACCAACTACTCTATATGAAGTCGATGGTCCTGTTCTTTTATGCAAACCAACTCCTTTTTTAACTATACATTCCATTTTCCATCGCATAAAAAATTATCTCCTTTCTTTTTAATTTATATACATTAAATACTTGTTTTTCACACTTATATATTAGATTATAAAACAATAACTTAATAATGTCTAAAAATATAAAGAAAAGGAGAGATTATAATGACTATATTAAAAGATATTAGTGATACTCTAAAAGATGCTATAAGTATAGCCAAAGAAATGGATATATCATTAAATAAACAAACATCAATAGCTCAAATGAGTTCAGATGCAACATTACAGTTTCCAGTTATAACATCAAGATCAATTAATATTGATACAGCACAAACTGTAACTAAAGCATTAGAACGTCAATATGCTATCTTTATTCAAATGATAATAAGTATGAATCCTTATTTAGATTTAGAAAAAGATAGAAATTTACAAGGATATATTAAAAAGAATCTACATCAAAATACTGCAAATTTAATAGATCTTAATGAAAGTGCTATGGATTTATATAGTGATATGTTTGGAAATACTATATTATTTTCATTAAATGAAGGATGCAATGGTCATGTGTTAGCATCAAATAGAGAGCAAATGTTTAATCCAGATCAATATCTTAATGATAAGATATTAAATAATTTATATAGACCTAAAAATATAACATTAGAAAATGCTAGATTAAACTTAGACTATTATTATAAAAAAAATCAAATAGTAAAAGAAGATGTTGATTATGATGATTATAATAAAGAATATGGTGCAGATTATTATAAAGATATAGAAGTAGATCAAAAAATAGAAAGTAACAGAATAGCTAGAGAAAAAAATCTTATAGAAAAGAAAAAACTAGCACATCAAAAAGTCATGGATAAGAAAAGATTAAAAAATAACGAAATTGAACAGGAATTAGAAAAAACTAAAAGACGATTTGAAAGAAAAAAATTCTCACGTCAACAAATGTTGGATAGAGAACAATTAAGAATGAATAAGCATAAAATAGAAATGGATAAAGCTGCTAGAGAAGCAGATGACAAGAAATTCAAACATGAATTAAATAAAACTAAATGGGAATACCAAAGTAAAACCATGACTAAATTATCAGATAATGATGTTAAAAAATGTAATGAATTAGTTCCTACAACATTATCTGTTACTTTACAAATAAAAGATGGAAGTAGTTTTGGTGGAGTATCTAATTTTATTATAGGTGTTAAAGGATTAATGCATCCTGTTAATTCCGATGATATGATTTCTAATTTACTATCTGGTTTTAGATCTGGAAATAAATTTTTCAGTTTCTTAAGATGGACTAGTGGCGAAATAAAATTCTTAAAAGATTTAATATTAAATATGGATAATATTAGAGAAGATGTTGTTAAAAAACACAAAAAGAATGGTTCTAGTTGGTGGAGTGCATTAAAAAGAAGAAGAAATGTTGCTGCACTTAGAAGAATAAAAGGTTCTGGAAGAATATTACCTAATGCCACTATAGTTTGTTCAATGACTGAAGTAAATGAACTTAAAGAAGCATATGGTGTAGATTTATTAGATGGTAAAATGATAAATAGAATAATGAAAACTTATTTCCTATTAGGATTTGTAGTAGTAGATGATTCTCAAGAATTATGTCACTTCATATTTGATGGAGAAAATAAATATCAAGTAGTTTCTTTTTCAGGTTTAGAAAAAGAAAATAATAGTAAAAATGATTTTAAAGATATATACAAATTGATAAATAGTGGTAGATTATAGGAGGTGACATTAATGTTAGTTAAAAATGAATTAATGAATATTTTATTAGAAAATTGCACTTCTCATGAAGAAAAAGCTAGATTGTATTCTTTAACTGAAACTGAACAAGCGATAATAAACGATAGAGTTATGGGTAATATATATCAATCTGCTTTAAAAAGAAAAAATATAGATTTTGATACTATACCTTATTCTAAAGGAGATATAAGTAAATTTGATGGATATGATAATATGGTTGCTACAATAAACATGTTAAGACAACTATCAAAAAAATTTGGTATTAAAATGGGTGAGCTTGATATAGTCGATACTGCTTTAAGTAATATTAGAGCTTATAGAAAAACATTCACTTCAGGTTTTCAATTAGGAAATGAATTTTTAACAATGTACTATAATTCATTAGTTTACGCTTGTGTTGAATCAACATCTTTAATATTAGCATCATATGTTTCATATGTTAAAAGTGTTAATACAACAGAATTCACTCTTAAAAAAGGAAAAGGTATATATGGAAATGTGTGCATAAATAGTTTAGATAAATTCAATAGAAGTGTTAAAAATGGAGAATTTGCTAAATTCTCAAAAAATGCTTTAGATAAAAATAAGCAAAATTTTACAGGTTCTGCAGTAGCGATAACAACAGCTATTGCTGTAGCGGCATCAATAATACCTATACTTAGACAATTAGTATTTTATTATTATGATACACGTATGAATGTTAGTGAATATTTAGAACATCAATCTATGTTTCTAAGAATGAATAAAAATGCCATTGATAGTAAAAGTTTAGGTGCTCAAAAAAGAAATGATGTTATTAAAAAACAAGAATCATATGCTAGAAAATTAGATGAAATATCTGATAAAATACGAGTTAATAGTAAATTAACTGATCAAAAAAGCACATCTAGTTTAAAACAAGACAATAAATCGTATACATTAAAATCAGTAACTGGTAATGACGATGGTTTTATGTTTATTTAAAGTAAATAAACTAAACAATAGTATAAATAATTAAAAATATTTTTAAGTTAAGGAGGACTTACAATGAGTAATATATATGATATATTTAATGAAAGAAAGAACGCCGTTTCTATGATTTCAGAAGGATTCGATTATTCAAGTTTTGACGACAGTTCTGTGGAACCTTTTGATACTATAGAAGAAGGCATAGATGTATTAACAAATATACAAAGAGAAATGCAAAATACAACTATAAAGGTTTGTGCTGAATCACTTGTAGCTGATATGCTATTAGAAAATGCAATGTATGAAGAATTTGATGCTGAACATATAGAAGAAATGATAGAAGAATCAGTTAAAGAAAAAGTATCTAATGTTGGTAAAAGAATACAAGAATTATGGGGTAAAATAAGAGCATGGTTTAGTAATTTATTTTCTACTATAGCTAGTCATTTCATGAATGGTGAAAAATTAGCTAAAAAATATCCAGATTTAAAAAGTAAATTAAAAGCCGATACTGGAAAAGTTAAAGCTTATGATATAGCAAGTGCAGCAACAGCAATGGCACAATGCGATGGTTTATCAGCTGCAATTAAATTTGATAATGCATATCTTACAGGTAGCGATTATAAAACTGAATTATTTGGAAAATTAAAAGTATCTGATAAAAAAGGTTTAAAAGAAAAAGTAATGTCTTTCTTTGTTAAAGGTGGAAAATTTGAAAAGAAAGAAATGCAAATAAATTCTTTACCAACAGATATTGTATTTAATTATGCCGTTTCTAAAAAAGATATAATAGACAGTTTAAAAAATCAACAAAAATTAGTAGATTCTGATTTCACAAATGCTATGCGTATAGCTAAAGATAATAAAGTTGGAGCTGACAAAGATGCTAAAAAATATATAAATGAAGTTATAAGCGTATTAAATTTCATGATTAATTTAAAATCAGATATTATCAAAACAGAAATAGCTGTAGTTAAAAAATTATCTGGTATGTGCTTATCTATATGCCGTCATGCAGTTGGAGCTAAATCTGATGACAACGGTGGAGGAGAAGAAAAACCTGCAGAAGATAATAAAGAAGAAACTGCTAAAGAAAGTTTTGATTATTTATTAAATTCATTAGATGAAGAAATTGAATTTGAAGATAATGAATGGGATTTATAAATAAATTAAACATATACCGATAGATTTTCTATCGGTATATGTTTTTTATCGTAAAAAACAATTCATTAATGTATAAACGAGATAATTCAATTATATATTTTGAAAAAAATGAAAATGAAGGGAGAGTGTTCAATGTGAATGATATTGGTAATATAATAGAGTCATATAGTAATATTGAATGTATGATATGTGAAACTATTGAAAATATTTTATTAGAAAACGAATATATTATAATAAAAGAAATGATTGGTGATTTAGAAAAAGATATTGATAATACAATAAATAAATTTAAAAATAACTCTAAAGTATATTCTGAGATGAATAGAAGTATAGAACAAATGGTATATATCAAAAAAGGAATTAGAAATAAAGATTATGATTTAATAATAGAATCATTGAATAATTCTTTATGTGATGTTATAACTATGAGAAATAAATATACTTCTGATTACAGATTAGATGATATATTTGTAGAAAATGCTAAATTAATAGCAAATTCTAAATTAACTAATAAAATAAATCATTTAAAATATAGTATAAATGAATCATATTCATATATACAAGAAAATATTTTATTAGAAGCAGATAACAATGCAAATAATAATCTAGATAAAATAAAAGGAATGTTTGGGTCAAAACATGATAAATTAGTTTCACGAGATAAAAAATTTTTAGATAGTTTAAAAGATAGTAAAAAAATATCTGCTGATATGGAACTTGAAGTGCCTGATGATAATAATGTAACATTTGATAAATTAATGTCTAGATATGATAATTTTATAAAATCCATAACAAGAGATAATGATAATGTTAGTAAATTCTCAGATAAAAATGGTGATTTAAAAAATGGATTAGATAATTATTTTAGAACAGGTTCTGCTAAAAAAGAATCAGGAACTAAAAAAATGAGTGGAGATGCTGCTATAACAGCTGTTTCTAATATGATAGAATATTGTAAGGCATATTTAGATAATAAGAGTACTATAATTGGTAAAATGGATGATATGGTTTCTGATAATTCTGATGTTAAAACTGAATCTTATATTATATTTGAAGCTGATGAACAAAATACAAATAACAACAATGGGCAAAGTTTATCTGATAATATAAAAGATAATAAAGATACAAATAATAAAGAAGAAAAACAGAATGATAATAATAATGATACTAAAGAAGAAAAACAAAACGATAATAATGATAATACAGAAGAAACAAAAAATGATAATAAAGATGAGAATAATAATGATACAGAAGAAACAAAAAACGATTTAAATAAAAATAAACAAATAGGAATAAATACTTTGTTAACTATAATCGAACAACGCTATTTCGATTATATCAAAGTATTACGTTCTTTATTTTCAAAATAAAAAATAAAAAAGATATAGGAATAAAATCCTATATCTTTTTTATTTATTTTTGTTTTTTAAATATACATTCTGTAGTATTTATTAGATTTTCCCCATCCTTATTAAGAACGAATACTTCTTTAGATATCCTATAATTACCACCATAAGCTTTATTCAATTCACTATCACTAAAAGTAATCAATATTTCTTTATTTGGTGTCAATGAGTCTATATCTATTCCTAGAATAGAAGTTTGAACAATACATTCATTTTCTTCCATTCTATATTTTAATTCATTTATATTAAATTCATTGTCTTCCTTACTTATCATATATTTAATATTAGAATCTCCTATTTGTGTTGTCTTAGGATTAATGTTATCTATATTATTCGTTTTATTATTAACAACAACTATATTATTTCCTGATAATTGATCATTTAATAATCCTACATTAAATATTTTAGTATTTGTTGTATTTGTGAATATATGTGAAGATTTTCTATCCCTATCAACAAAAATACCAGTTAATCTACTTTTATAATTATCTTCATCTGATACATGAAGATGAGTTATCCTTACTTCATTTTTTCTCCATGATGAACATTTAGAACTTTTATCTATAAAATATGCAACATCAATATCAAAATAAAGAAGCAATCCTCTATTAAAAAATCCTTTATGCTCATTTATATATTTAAAACTCTCTATTAAATTTCCTGTAGGAACTAACATATTTGTTATCATTTTTAAATTATCTGGTATACTCATTAATAATTTATTTATACCGACTTTATCAAACATATATAGCACTAAATCCTGTGGAGTTGCTTTTTTTATAGATAAATTTAAATTATCTTTACATTTAATAACATCTTCTTTAAATAAATAAAAACTTCTACCATTTGCTCTTGTGTTTTGAGTAGAAGATGTTCTTTCTATTTCTTTTCTATTTTTTATAGCATATTTATCTTTTACAATAACTTCTTTATTAGAAAAACATATGAATAGATCATTAAAAAATAATTCATATTTGACATAATCATCATTTGCATCATGTAATATTTTATCTATTCTAAGTCTAAATTTAACAGTTTCGTTTTCTTGTGTAATCGTATTATATAATTCATCATCCATTACAACATTTATATTTATTATAGGAAAATATAAATTATCAAAATCTTTCTCTATATACAATGAGGTAACCATTCCTGGTTGTATTTCTATACTAGAACCATCATCAAATAATACTACAAGAGTATTTACTTTATACTTTACATTTGTTCTATATTTTCGCATTTCTTCAGTAATCATAACAAATCACCTCCTATGTAATTTCAATAAACATATCTCGTAATAATTTACCATATTCTCTAGCTGAATTAGTCATTGGAGTTTCTTTATCTTTAACAAATAAAAGATAATCGCATAATATATATTCACAAAATTCATCATATAATTCTGACTCGCTATTGGAACATAGATAAATGTCTAATTCAGTATTATTATAAAAAAATTTATTATCTTTTATTTCATAATTCAACATTATAGGTCGTTTGCATTTTAATCTAAGTTCGTTATTTTTAATCTCAGTCAATACCATTTCTTCAACTCCTTATAAAAAAATAAGATAATAGAAATTTATTCTATTATCTTATTGTAAATATTAAATCTTTTTTAATCTATAATCTTGCTATTAATTTAAGTAATAATACTATTATTAAAATTCCTATTATCATAGGTATCATAAAACAACCCCTCCTTAATCTTCTTTTAAGAAATATCTTATTTTAAATTTACTAAATAATTTTATTTCATGAACAGTATCATCAAATATTTTAGTATTAAGTAATTCATTATTACCTTCCATCATACTTATATAGATAACATTTATGTCGTTATCTTTTATATTATCCAAAAAGTCAACAGTATTATCAAAATAATCATTATCGTTTTTTGGAAATAATGCAATAGGGTCAGAATCACCAAGAATAATTTTATCGATATCATTTAAAACATTCAAATGATCTTTTATATTATCTATAAAATTATCAATAAAATATTTTTCATCTATTTTTAATTGAATTCTTTCTATTCTGAATCCCTTATTTATAATATCTCCCCTTTTAAAATCTTGCCATTCAGTTATTTTCATTAGCATTTTCCTCCTTTTATTGATATTTCTGAGTTATCAGTTATGTCTTTTATTTCTAATTGCATATTGTTATTATCATTAATGTAAGCATGCATTTCTTCAATAGTGCTGTTTAAATATTTTTTATCGACTATTGCAGCTTTCATCAATTCACCTTCACCTACTTTAAAAGGATTTTTATATTTCTTTACAATTAATAAATATTTTTTACCCATTATATCACCTCTTTCAATTATATTATATATAATTGATTTATTTACTTTTAACATTATTTATTATTTTTTTCATAGAATAAACAAGATTTACAAATTTGATGTTTATTAAAAATATCTTCGTGGTCAAATAAACCTTTGCAATAACCTTTTTTGTTAATCATTTCTTCAGGTTTAGCTCCAACATCATAAATACATTTGCATTTAGTAATTGCCTCTTTTATTAAAATCTGTTTATTACTCATTTCAAATATCTTTGGAGTAAATATTTTATTATTTAATAAAACTATTATATCTTTAAATATATCTTCTTTACTTCTAAAATTAGTTTTAGATTTATCTAATACATTTATTTCATACCAACCATATCTTTCTATAACTTCATTGTATATTTCTGTTATTTTTTTTAAATATATAACATTTCTTTCAAAAGCATCTGTTTTTTCTTTTGCTTCTAAACTTTTTATTGTCATGTCTAAATTTGATTTCATTGCTATAACTATATCTGGTTTTGGTAAATTTAATATATTATATTCGAAATTATACATTTCTTTTTGAATTTGTTTTCTTAGCTCAATATTATTTATATTAGCTGATTGATATAATAAACTAGAACCAACATATCTATCAAATATAAACCATTCACCATTTTCTATTCTATCTCTAACATTAAAAGTTTCAATATAATCAAATCTATCTAATGCATACATTTTATTTATTATTTGAGGATTAACTTTATCTTGAATACCATATTCCCCTGATAAAAGACGTTTTACAAAATAAGATGAATCACAATCATATCTTGGAAAAGATACAATGTTAACTTTATATCCTTTATCTTTTAAATAGTTATATAAACTTTTGGCATTCGTTTCTTTAAAACTACTATCTAATCCTTCAAATTCTATTACTTTACCTCTAGTCATTTTTATTTCCTCCTTTGCCTTCTTCAAAATCTCTGCATAAAAAGTTTGCTCTTATTATAGGATATTCTATAAATCTTTTATGTTTACTACAATATACTCCATAAGGAGTACTGAATTTAGTATATATAAGTTTATTTAAACATTTTCTACAATCTTTTTTACACATAATAATTACCTCCATATTATTTTATTATTTTTAATACCTGAATTTATTTCGATAATATTTAATGGGAATTCCATAAAATATTTATCATTAACATCTCTAAGATATCCAGCATCATGTTTATTTATTAATTGATTTTTTATATATGCTTCTTCTGATGCTGAGATTCTTTTTTCTTGCTCTCTTATACTAGTACATAAATAATTTAACATTATTTGATTTTGATTATATTCTTCTACTATTTCTAAAAGAATATTTATATTCTCAACTTCATTATTTATGATATTATTTTTAATACCAGTATCAATTAATTTAAAAATAGTACTTATACCCACTTTATTTATCTTAGGAATACCCCTATAAGAATCTCCTATTATAGATAAAATAAATGATATAAAATTAACATCTGGTTCCAATGAACTTTTACATTTTACTCTATATTTCAATACATCCATAATATTATTTTTATCTATCAATAAAGATTTTTCCATTTTAGGTTTTAATATATAGAAATTTTCTTTAGTATATTGATATTCATATACATCTGATGTTATTAGAAAATTTTTATTATTATTTGGTAGCATAACATTTATTAGATATGGTATTACTGAAGGTTCTATTATACCAGATGTTATAAAATAAACATCTTTTACATAAGCAATTATATCTTTAAGCATAGGTATAATTTTTCTATATATATTACCTACAGCAACAGTATCTGTTGTTTCTTGTATAGTTATGCTCTTTCTATAATCTTTACTGTATTCTCTATTTAAATAGTCAACATCTATTCCTTCAGGTCCATAAATAAATACTCTACTACATAATCCTCTTTTATCAAAATATCTTCTATAATGTGCTATTAAATTAAAAATGCACGATATAAGAAGTAAATTTCGTTTAGGACCATAAAAGATATTCTCTTTATCTTCTGTAGTATATTTAATTTTCTTTATTACAGATTCTAAATTTATGAATATATTTACTTCTTCTCCTTTTTTAAATTCAATATCTTTTAAAAGTTCATTCAATATAATATATTTAATTTTATACATATTGAAATATAATTCCAAATAAGTTCACCTCTCTTTAATTAAATGTTATATGTTTAATTAAAAAATATAGAGAGCTAGAAAATCTAGCTCTCTATATTTAAATCTATGGTATCAATTTACGTCCACATACAGGACAGTATTGAATATTTATTATATTGCTAGGATAACCATGTGTTATATAGCAGGTATCTTTATAGTTAGATTCCACGCTTAACACAGCCTCATTTCCCATATTGTCAAATACCAGATTTGCACTAATACCTCTTGTGTCTTCTGGTAAATCCCAATATTGAACGTCTGCTGTCAATTTAACCCCATCGTTTCTACAAAAGTCACAGCCTCTTTCTTTATATATAGCATTTATATTCTCTAAAGCTTGGTCATAACAAGAATCAGTTATTGTATATGCTTTAGAGATTATTCCATCTTCCCATACAAAGATATATACATATTTATTTTCGTATAAATCTGGATTATCTCTTACGAAATCATCTAATTTATCAACATCTGTTGTTGTAAAAATTGTAGTTGATTCCTCGTCTCCTTTATTACTCACATTCACAGTAAATATATTTTCTCTCATATTATTTGTCCCCCTTTATATATTTTTCATCTTCTTTAATTATAGGTTTTGCATTAAAGAAGTTTATTAACTTTTTCATTTCATCTGATACTTCAGTATCGAAAATTTCATAACATATAACTGAAGGTTTTGTGCAATAGTTTGCATCCCAAGTAGAACCCCATTGAGGTCCTTCAATATTTAATATTGAATCTTCTTTACAAACTTCACTTAACTCTATGGACGCTTCCATTGCTCGCGTCCCATATTTAGTACTTATACTTTTCATAAGTCTAATTAATTTTTTACCACTTTCTGGATTATTTACATCTTCTGTTACAGAATATCTAAAATTTACCATATCATTTATTTGTATCATATTCAACCCTCCTAATAATATTTAACTACTATATTTTTATTTTCAAGTGCTTTTTCACCTATTGCTAAATTAGCAATTTTTTCCATTGTACTTTTTACTGCTAAAGTATAAATAGGTTCATCTTCACTATTCATAACATAATCATCTATTTTATCATACAAATCTTCGGTGATTTTATAATCATCATCACCTTTTGCATAAACTGAGAGTTTATCTAATGTTGGTTTTTGTATTTTAAATATTATTTTATTATTATCTGCAAATACATCTGCTTCAGATAAATTAGAACCATATTCGAAATATATATTTTTTTCATTTTCATCAACATAGTTTCCTATATACATTATGCCGTTTGTGCTTTCTATCTGTCTTTTAATATCTGTCACATATTGAATATTGTCATCATTATCAACAGGACTTGTAATTTCACTAAATAAATCAGTATAGCGAAATACTTTAGTATATCCTATAACATTTATTACTATAAAAATTACTATTAAAAATAGTATACTTAATTTATGTTTCATAAAACACCCTCCAATATTAAACTAACATTTATTTTTAAATATTTTTATAAATAATCTTCTATATAAGTTTCATATGATAATATATTTACATTATCTATATTATCATTTATTCCAACTACATCAGCACATCTATTTACTGTAGTGAATCTATATTCACCATAGATATACACGTCGCCATATAATAAATATGGGTCGTCACAATCTGTATCGTATACTATCTTAACATAATTTTCTAAATCTGATTTATATTCACCTATGATGCCATATGCTTCTTCGCTATCTCTAGCGTAAAACTCATTCCCAGTCATTTCTTTAAGTATATCGAAGTATACTAATTGAGTTAATGTTACTGGATTACTTCTTGTACCTTGCCATTTTTCTGTTCCTTTAACTCTCATGTTATTTTTCCTCCTTCTTATCATATGCTACATCTATAATTTTACCTATAGATATTTCTCTTATTATTATATTATCTTTCACTATGACTAAGAATCTATCATTATAATAAACATAGTCATATTCATCAGATTTAAATTCTAATTCTCCAGCTTTAGTATCAGTTATTTTTACTGCTATTGATAAATCTCTGTTGAAGTCATATTGAGGTTGAGCATCTACTTGTTCATACATCTTCTCAATCATATCGCTTATTTGTTCTTTAGTTTCTTTCACAACATACTCTATTCTTACTGGACGTCTTTTTACTATACAAGTTCCATTTTTCAAAGTATGTCGTATTGATATGTCATTAGGATCAACAACTAATGGTTTAGTTTCCTCAGGATTACTTTTTATAATTTGTGTTAATGTTATAGTATTCATAATATTACCTCCTATATAAATAAACAAGAGGTAGTTAACTACCTCTTGTTTTTATCATAACTAAATTTAATATCTATTCTTCATCTTCGTCATCATCATTTTCAGGTTCAAATTCATTATATGTTATAGAATCTTTATATTTTTGTCTTAAATTACTATAAATTTCATCATAATAAAAATGTTTTTTAGTATCTTTAGTTATAAAATCTAAACATTCTATATTGTCATTTTCTATATGCTCAATTAATTCTTCTTTAGTAACAAAATCAGAATAATCCTTTATATTTTTATTAAGATCTGGATTGTATTTTGGGTGCCAGTATGGACTTCTTCCAGCTTCTTCTGTTGTAACTTCTATAGAAGAATCAAAATCTTTTTCTGTTTCTATTACTTTCATATTATCATATTCCACAGTTAAATTTTGGAATTTATTGTCAAATCTATCAAATGCTTCTTTTAATGTTTCTTCTGCAGGAGTTTTAGCATCAAGATTGTTTATATATGTTGCTACATATTGATAATCTGTTATTTCTTGTTGATCCATTTTACATTCTCCTACATTTCTATTCAGTATACCCATTTCGAATGCTATTTCGCCTACCCATTTTTGGAATATGTTACAATATTTGCTTTTACCTATTAGCATAAATTCATATACAGCTTTTTCATGAATAAATCTATGTTTTTCTAAAACACCATCTTCATTTATATCTTGTAATTTTTTTAATGATGGATCTAAATGTCTATATTTAAAAAGTCCTGTTTTATCTTCATCTATTTCTAAACATCTAACAACATCTGAAAATCTAAACCACATACCATCCTCATCACCAAATACATCCATACATCCTAATAATTTGTGATCAAAAACTTTTATTAACATAATTTTACCTCCAATAATTTTATTATTTTGATTATATTATTGAGTGCTACATTAAGTGATTTAATTAGTATCATATAAAAATGTATAATATGTCCACTGCCCTTGTCAATAGCAACTGCTTTCGCAACCGTACTCTGGGAGACACAGTTCATACCCTTGTTTCCAAGACCATGTTCTATAGACAAACATATTATGAAAATATGTCCACTGCCCTTGTCGATGGCTCCTACTTTCGTATCAGCACCCTGGGTGACACAGTGCATACCCTTGTTTCCAAGACCATGTTCTATAGACAAACATATTATGAAAATATGTCTATTACGCTTATCGGAAACGGCTACTTTCGTAACGGCAACCCTCGGACGTAATACATGTATTCCGTTTCCAGAATCCATGTTCTATAGACAAACATATTATGAAAATATGTCTATTACGCTTATCGGAAACGGCTACTTTCGTAACGGCAACCCTCGGACGTAATACATGTATTCCGTTTCCAGAATCCATGTTCTATAGACAAACATATTTAAAAACAAATTATGTCTACTGCCCTTATCGATGACCACTATTTATATAACGCCCACCCTCGGTGACACAGTACATACCCTCGTTTCCAAGACCATGTTCTATAGACAAACATATTATATATCCACTGCCCTTGTCGGTGACCACTACTTTCGTAACGCCCACCCTGGGTGACACAGTGCATGTATTCCGTTTCCAGAATCCATGTTCTATAGACAAACATATTGTATAAATATGTCCGCTGCCCTTGTCGGTGACCACTACTTTCGTAACGCCCACCCTGGGTGACACAGTGCATGTATTCCGTTTCCAGAATCCATGTTCTATAGACAAATATATTATATATGTCCATTACGCTTATCGATGACCCCTACTTTCGTAACGCCCACCCTCGGTCGTTGCATGTATTCCGTTTCCAGAATCCATGTTCTATAGACAAACATAATTTAAGAATATTCAGTATATTAAATCACTTAACGTAACACTCAATAATATATCATATTCAATTATATAATATATAATTGAATTGTATAAGTTTTACATTAGTTATATATTAATCTGTTTATTAGACTATTATATTCTATTTTAACGTCATTTACTAATTTTGTTCCATACTCTTTTTCGAATTCTTTTAAATTATATTCGAATAATTCTTCATTCATTCCTGAAGATATAGCTCCTATCATTATATGAGCTAATTCATCTTTTTTATTTTTAAATCTATTCCTCATAATATTTTTTCCCTCCTACATATTATAAAAACTATCATTTATTTTATCTATCAATTTGTTAGTTATTAAATTTTTATTTATAAAGCTGTAATTACCATATAAAACTTCTCTAAGTTCTACAGGGTAAAAACCATAAGCTTTAGAATATACATCAGCGTGATTTTTACTTTCACAATCCCAATAATTTCTAGCACCATGAATATGTCCATGAATGTTTATTTCATCATTTCTTAATCTTATTGGCATGTGAGTAAAATAAACATTATCTATTTTTATTATTTCTTTACTAACACTAAAACCTAATTCATTTATATAAAAATCCAAAGGTTTATAATCATTATTACCTTTAATAAATATTTTCTTTCCAGGTAAATTTTTTATTTTATCTAATTGCTTTTTAACTAATAATGGATTATCTTCGCCAAAATAAGATAAATCTCCTAAAAATACAAAGACATCATTATCAGTAATCTTAGATATATAGTTTTTTAGTATAGCATCATTTTTATTTGTATTATATCTAAAAGGCTTTCCATTTTTAGCCTCTTTAGAAAAATGCCAATCTGAACCAAAGTACACTGTCATAATTATTCCCCCTTTATAAATTTTTGATTATCTTCTACCACTCTACAATTTCCATCTATAAAATTTCCTTCTCGTTTTTCTTTTTCAAAAACCCAATTTGAAATCATATTACATATGTCATCCATATCCATATTATTCAAACAATCAAACACTCTTTCTCTTAATTCATTATCTTGATACATATTTATCCCCCTATTCATATTTTGGTATTTCTACTACTTCATATCCATCTTCATCTATATAGTAAGATGAACATTCTTCACAATCATCATAAGATTTAATATCAGGATCAACTCTACTCATATTTCTAACTATAGCTTTTTTCATATTTTCAACTGAACCATAACCTTCATTTATTAAAGCATTAGTTAATGTTTCACATTCTTCATCAGTAAGACTAATACCTTTACCTACAAAATTAGTAGCTGTATTTACTTGTCTTATATCCATAGTTATAGGATTATCATTCCATATAACTCTCATTAATTTCTTTTTATAATCTCCATTATATTCTTTTAAAGTTGTTATATCGTCAATAACTTCACATTTTATTTCTTTTTTACTCATAAGTAAAATCTCCTTTCTATAAATTATTATACTGTTGAAGGAACATAAAAAATTCATTAGCTTAATGCTAATGAACGTAACTTCCCTTCCATACTTTTATTTTATTTTAACAACTCTTTTATCGTTCGAACTCCATTTTATATTTCGTTCTCACTCAATTACTCCTTACGGAGTTGTTTGTACCGATATAAATTTATAGCTTAAAAATTAATAATCGACAATACATATAAATAAGGATAAATATCCCTATTTTAAAAATACAAAAAATAAAAGATATATGGAGATTAAATCAATCTCCATATATCTTTTAAATTACTATCTTCTGTATCTTTGTTGATTATTATTGTTTAAACGACTATTATTCTTTTGAAGGACTCTAGTCATTCTGTTAGTGTTAGCATTTGCATTTGATTTATACACTGATACTATTGCTACAAAGTCATAATTTCCATTTAATTTTATTTCATCAATAGATACAGCAAATCCTTTAACAGGATTCATCATCTCACTTATAACTGCAGCGAAATTGATTCTGAAGATTATCGCATCTTCTCTATCTATAAGTGTTGGTTTTAAACCATTATAACGAATTCTTTTTAATTTATTCATTAATTCATCACTTAATTGATCATTACTACCACCACTTAAACCTGGAATTAAATTCATTCCTTTTTTGTTATAATTATTTCCAGCATTCTTTTTATTTGCTTTGAATGGTATTGCTAAGTTAGCTTCTATTTCTCCATCTGCTGTTTTTGCATAACTTAGACCAATATCTCCTTTACAATTTAAAAATGTTTGAAGGAATCTAGTAATATGACCTCCATTTATTTTAGCAATACTACCAAAATAACATTCTTCCATATAGCTGTTGGCACCTACACCAACTATACCACTAACATTATTATTTCTTTCATTATTATTATTCATATACTTACCTCCTAAAATAAATTAAATATTTTTATTTCTTTCAATTGTATAATATATAATTGAAATATTTATGTTTTACATTTATACACTTGTTATATTAATTATTAATTTATATATTTTATATATTTGGCAGAAATCCATCCTGTGTTATTATATAATTTACACCATCCATTTGTTTCGTATGATATCTGGATCATATAATCTGTTGGCAATGAACCTATTATTTTACTATTAATATTAGGTTCTTTTCTGATATATAATGATTCATCTGCTATTATTTGAGCAGTCCTATAATCGTTTTCTATAGAAATACTATTGTTGTTTTTATATATTTTACTATCGCTGTTATTATTTATAGTTATAACAACTCCAGTATTATTTGATTCATTTTCTATATTCATATATTTTTGTACTTCTTTAATAGCCATTATTAAGCATATTATTATTATAATAGTACATGTACTTACAATTACAACAAAACCTCTGGCTTGTTTATCTTTTTTAATACATTTCAATATATTTATTTTAGATAATATTTGTAATTTAATATATTTAAAAAATGATGTTTTATTATCCATGTATTAACACCTCCATATATACATATTTGTTTTACTTTGTTAAAAATTATTGTATTTATCAGTAATTGTTAATGTTGAATTAATTACAGTATCAAATGACTCATTCAATAAGTCAAATTTCATATTTACTTTAAATTTTTTATGCTTACTGATAAAATAATATTCATTTTCTACTGTAGATCTTAATACGATATATTTTAAATTAGTTTTTGGATCGGAATAATAATATATAACATCGTTTCTAGATGGATTTGCTATAAAATGAAAAATAGGTTTAAATCCTTTTTTATTTAATTTCAATACATCAATATCACTTATATTATGAACATTTGGTAATTTTATATTATCATAATATAATCTCTCTAACGTTTTATCATTTTCATCAACATATAAATTTACTTTTTTATAATCATTATCTATATTATTATAAACCAAATCCATTTCATAATCACGTTTATTGAATTTTAAATAACTTATCAAACTATTATTATTTATATTATGAAATTTACTTTTTGATAATATATAAAAATTATCGCATTTAGTAGTTATAAAATCCAATAATCTATTTTTTGTATTAGCATCTAATAAATCTCCATATAATGTTTGTGCTAATAAATTATGAAAAGTAATGGTATATCTTTCTATATGTGAAGTACATAATACACCACTATTAGCTATAAATTCAGCATCATCTAATACACTGTTAAACATATCTAAATTCATTGAATTGAAAAAGAAATTTATCAATCTATATATACATTTACTAAATATTGAACAATATTCTTTTAATTCAGGATAATATTTAACTATTAATTTATCTGCCATATCATTGTAATTTTTAGTAACTTCTACAGTATGTTTCATTGTATCTTTAAATGTCAAATCATTACTAATTTTATTATAAACTATATTATTAAATTCAATAATGTTATCTTCTAAAATATCAGTATATTTTTCAAAACAATTTTCTGTTTGTGTACTTTCTATTAATACACGCTTGGTGTCAAATTGTTTAATCGGATTATCTGCTTTTGCTGTTATTGTTTTATCTAATTTTTTAAGAGTACTTTCTATTACCATCCATCTAGCTTTTTGTAGAGATGGTTTTATATTATAAAATTCATTTATAGCATTAACAACATCATTGTAATTATTTAAAGGATATAACATTATATTCTCCTCCTTTATATTCTTTTAATTTCTCCATCTATATTTAAATTTTTACATATATCATGTAAAAAGTTATTTGATTTATCATTCAAATCAAATAAATTAAATACTTTCATTCCTTCAGTTATCATTTTTTCCATAATCTCTTCTTCATTGAAGTTGAAATTAGTAGTTAATTTATATTGTATAACATTATTATCAGCAACATCATTGCTTAGACATCCTTCTGATATTAAACAATTAACCTTAGCAATTCCATCAGGTCGTTGTATATAATATTTATCTCCTACATATAATTTAGTAGTATCATCTAATAATGAAAATACTTTGTTATTTGGAGATTTTTCATATATTAAAGTCAATATAGTATTATTACTTTCAACCAATCTTTTTAATTTATTTTTATGTTTTTCTGTAAATTCTCTATCAACTAATCCCTGTTCAACTAAACCATCTATAAAATTTATAGTTTTTTTAACATCCTCATTTATATGATGTGTTGCATCTGGTCTTGACTCTAATTCTCTTTCATAACAAGAACTATAATCATTTAATAATTTAGTTAAACATTCATCATCTTTATTTTTAAGATATTTTTGAATATCTTCATATGATAAATCTATATGTTTCATCTTATCATTAACAATAGTACTTTCAATTATTTTATCATATCCACAATCTCTAGTTTCATTTTTACGTTTTACTGCTTTTTCATCTTTTCTATACTGATAACGTATCCATTGTCTATATTCTATCCAACCAGGTATAGTAGGATGTTTTTCATAATAATCTACAGTTCTTCGTATAACAGTTTCTATATATTTAAAATCTTTATCGCATCTACAAGCATTCAATAAATTTAATATTTTTTCTTGTACTTTTTCAGGACAATCGTAACTAGCTTCGATATCCATCATTACTAAAGCATCAAAATCATATCTAGCTGCTAGTTTACCAGCCCCTGTAGTTATTCTGTCGATTAAAAAAGCACCTACTTCTTCTACTGGCTCATACGATTCTTTTAAATATTTAGGTGGATTTGTCATTCTTTCCTTATCTTCTATCATAAATATTCTAGGTATTTTATCACTATCACCGTATTTTTCAAATTGATTTTTATATTCTTTTAAAAAATTAAAAAAGTTTATATAATTTTTATTATATATTTTTATATAGTTAAATGATTTTTGTGACATCATTACTTCATCTTTAAGTTTTTCTTTCACTTTATCAACTGCTTGGATTTTAGGATGTGTATTTGGATTATTTCCACCATCTTTTATTTCTATTTCTAAATCCAATGAATGTATAAATACATCTGGAAAATAAAATTTCTCTACTCCTTCATACATATAACTATAATTATGTGGTGAAGGCATAGAAATATCATTAGGATCCCATTCAAAGAAATCATCTAATAATGTTAAAAAATCTAAATCATAAGTACCAGTATAAGTTGTTTTTGTACCATCGCTCCATTCATATTCTCCTGATATTTTTCTATGAGCTAACATTTCTCTTTGTTTTTCTGGGTCATTTAATAAATGTGTTTTTCCGTATTTACCTATCATTCTTTTTTTAAATATTTCTCTATATTTTTCTTTACAAGATGGATTGTTACAAAATCTATTATATTTATTTGTATTTTTATTCCATTCTGTTGGTTGTTTACACATTACACAATTCCCATGAGTTTTACCAGTTTTCATATAATAATAATATTGATTAACGTTCATATCTTCTGGTATCATTTCTTTATGTTTATGCTCTATGTGATTTAATAAACTAGATAAATCAACATATTGCTTATTACAAATTTTACATTTATATTTAGCCATACTATTCACCCTTTCTTTATGTTTTTAAATAACAATGCATTAATATGTTGTTTTACGTTGGAATTTTATTATAATTTACAATAATATAATAAAATCTGATATTTGAAAGGAGTGATTTGTTTTGCCATTACCAAGAGATGTTGGATTAATAAAAGATGATTTTCAAAAAAGCACTGTATATAATAGACATCAATCTTTGGTTAATTATATATTAAACATATTATTAATGAAGCCTGGTAATTTACCAACAATGCCAGAACTGGGTGTTAATATCACTAAATATATTAAAAATAATATGAGTGAAATATTAGATCCAGCTCAATTACAAGGTTTAATAGCTTCAAATTGTAAAGATATGTTGCCATTTATTGATGAAAGCAGAATATTTGTTGCTAATGATATAATACACAATGGTCGAAGTTATTTGATAATATCAATACCATTGATGGAAGAAGTTGAGGAACAATCAACTATAACAGCATATTATGCTTTTTATAGAGATGAATTAAATAAACTTCATTTTAACTTTCAAATAGAAGAATCATGATTAAAAATTAGGAGGTAAATGTAAATGGATGAAAAAATAGATATAAAAAAAATGCTAGAAGAAAATAATATAAACGTTCGCAAAGAACAACAAATTGACACTAATATGGAGCACACTCTTGGAAGAGCACCAGATCCAAATCAAATGGTATCTGAATATAAAACTCAAGGAGTTGCTGTTGATACTAGTGAATTAATGAAAGGTAGACCAAAAGAAGTTGAAGGTATAAATTTACCAACTATAAGTAAAGAACAAAAATCAAATATAGAAAAATATTTATCTGAAATGGATGATGACATTAAAGAAGCTAAAGAACGTCTAGAAACAACTGGTGAATATACTAGTGTTGCTGATTTATTTGTTAATGATGAGACAGGTTTAAAAGTAAAAGAAGAACCTAAACCTGAAGACGATCCTGATGCTATAATAGTTGAAGAAGAAATAATGCCTGATGATGATAATATTATTAAAAAAGAAGTTGATAATATAAAAGAAAAAGTATATAATGAATCTGCTATTCCAGAAGAAATCATTAATAAAAAAGAATCTAGTCTTGAAGATGAAATATTAGAAAAAGATGAAGATGATGAATTGGATATAGAAGATGAATCTAGAAAAACAACTGAAGAATTAAAGAAAAAATATGATGAAGCTATAGTAATAATAGATAAATCAGGTATGGGTAAAATAGATTTTACTGATGAAGAAAGAAAGAAAATGGAACATGTTAAGAAAATAAAAGTAGAAGAAGTTGAAACTGTTTCATTAAAAACAATAAGAAGAAAGAAAGTTAAAAAAGGTTCTTCAGATGCTATAATAAAAAGAATAAATAGCATAAAAGAAACTACAGTTGTATTACCTATATCAGGTTTAGTTGTAAAGGTATGTGGTTGTAGTACATTTGAACTATTAGGGTTAGTTGATAATTCTCAAAATACTAAAGATAGTTTAATAAGTAAATGGAGTTTAATTCATTCTAAAGTAACTGATACTAGTTTAGGTAAAATGAATTTTAATACTTTCCTAAGATCAGTTTCTCAATTAGAATACGAATGCCTTGTTTATGGTATATTATGTGCAACATATCCTGAAGAAGATGAATTTCCATTGAAATGTCCTAAATGTAAAGAAGACATAAATCACAAATATGTGATAAGAGGTCTATTGAGAGCAGAAAGAATGTCAGATAAACTTAAAGCAGCATTTAAGAAAACAGTAGATGCATCATATATGAAATCTACTGCAGAAAAATGTTTTAATGAATCTTTATTAAATACAGAAATAGCAATAGAATTACCAGAATCAGGTTATTATGTTGGTTTAGCTGCTCAATCAGCATATGATTTTATATATGATTCTATCGAATCAATAAATACAATGGATGCTAAATACCAACAAGCTGCAGTATTAGCATCAACTATAAATGAAATATGTGTACCTGATCCACAAGATCCAGGTGCTTATTTTGAAGTGGATAGTAGTGAAGATTTAATAAAATTAGTATACTCTTTAGGTGATAAAGATGTACAAATATTAGGTGCTAAAATAGGAGATATGCTAAATGATATGGAATTTGATTATGGCTTATTTGATGTAAATTGTCCTAAGAGAAAATGTGGAAGCCATATAGATTATATTCCAATAGATTTAGATTCTATACTTTTTCAAAAGTACCGTCAAGCAATGGAAACCAATACCAGTATAGAATAGAGAAATTAGCTATATTCTTAGATGAAATGTTGGAATTGTTTGGAGGTACTCACGCAAATTATATTTTACATGAATTATCTTATAAAGAAGCAATTGCTTTGAGAGATGCCCGAATAACTAGAAAGACAAAAGAAATGAAAAAAGAAGAGGAAGAAAGAAAAAAAATGGGTTATTAATAAAATGAATCAAGAATCCAAAATTTTTTATAAAGGATGGATTTAGATATGGGTATAGATATGTTTATTAATCAGCTAATCCAATCAGGATTAGCTGACTACTCTTGTTTAGACTTAATATCAGACCATTATTTAAAAATATTAGAAGTTTACGAAATAATACAAAATATGAATATATCATCAAATGACATAACTTATAATGCTAAATTAGACAAACGTAATGATATATTAACAGTAGATCTTATTTTAGATAATGAATATGAAGGTGATATTGATAGTCTAATAAATACAGAAAGTTATTTTGAAATTAATATAAATAAAAATAATAATATTGTTAGTATAGAAATATATAATGATAAATATGAAAGTGAGGTGGACTTATATGAAACTAGATTTGCTAGACACAAGGAAACTGATAATAGCCAATGGTCTTAAAGAAGTAACAAATCCTATTTTATATGAAACAGGTTATGTACCAACACCTGATGGATTGTTATCATTAGAAATTTTTGGAACGACTTCTCGAGATAGAAAAGAGACTTATGCGTATATAGATTTAGGTGGACCTTTTTTACATCCATATATCTATAAAGTTATGAAAAGGATAGATAGAAATATAGAACATATTGTACATGGTAGAAAAAAATATATTATTACAGAAGAGGGACAAATAAAAGAAGATCCAGATGGATATACTGGTTTAACCTGGTTATATAAAAATTGGAATAAAGTTAAATTTAAAAGAAATGATTCAAATATTCGTACTGAACGTATAACTTTAATAGAAAGTACAAAAAAAGATGTATTGTTTTGTAAACAATGGATAGTTATACCTGCTTTTTATAGAGATGTTAATTATAGAAATGTAGGTCAAGGTAAAATATCTAATAATGAACTAACTGACTTATATTGTAAATTATTGAAATATACGAATATGTATAAATCTTCAACTGAATTTGAATTTTTGGCTAATTCTACTATAGGTAGAGTCCAAGATACTTTAGTTGAATTGTATGATTATTTTAAACAAAAAATAGAAAAGAAAAGAGGATTAATAAGAAGATCTTTATTAGGTAAATCTGTAGATTATGGTTGTCGTGCAGTTATATCTTCTCCTACTTTTGGAGAAACATATACAGATAATCCTGTTGATTTTTATCATTGTGGATTACCTATATCAATTGCATGTACTACGTTTTTTCCTTTTGTTCTATATGAAATGAGAGTTTTATTTAGAGAATTATATGAAAAATTAAATTACAAGATAGAAGATTTATCTTTATATAATCCTAAATTATCGGGTTCTGCTGAATTAGCTCCATTTGATTTAACATATAACGAAGATGTATTTAAAAATATAATGGATACGTTTACTCGTTCGTATGGTGACAGATTTGATAAAGTTGAAATCCCATTAGTAGAACCACAAAAATATCCAATATATTATAAAATTGAAGTTAATGGAGAAATGAGAGATATGACATATACTGATTTATTATTTATAGCTACAGTTAGAGCTACTGAAAATAAACATGTATATATAACTCGTTATCCTATGACAAATCATTTAGGAACATTTCCAAATAAAATACACATATTATCTACATTGAGAACACAAAAAGCAATTGTTAATGGAACAACATATGATTATTATCCTATAGTTGATTTTAATATGCCAAAAAATGATGTTGCTACATTCTTCTTTGACATATTAAAAATGTCAAATGTTTATTTAAAAGCCATAGGTGGTGACTATGATGGAGACCAAACTACAATAAAAGGAGTTTTCTCATTAGAAGCGAATAAGGAATGTGATGAGATAGTTAGATCTAAAAGAAATATATTAGATGCTAATGGAGACAATATACGTTTAACTACTATGGAAGCAATACAATGTTTATATTGTTTAACTAAAAGGGATAAGGATTTTAAAGGATAGAAAAAAAGATGTTATAGTCTTAGACTATAACATCTTTTTATATTATTTGTCATCAGATAATGATTCAACTTTATCTACTATTGGTGAATTTGATTTCTTATCTGATTTTTTATCTTTTTTGAATATTTTATCTGTTTCTTCTTGTATGAATTTTTCTTTATCTTTTTTTATAGCTTCTTTTAATTCTTTATTAGCAGAAGCGATATCTATTTTTTCTACATTTTTTAGTTTAATACCAGCATCTTCGATTTCTTTTTCTGTTAAAAGTCTGGCGTCTTTAAATAGAATTTTTTCTTCAACTTTTGTTTTTGAAGATGTTGGTTGTTTTTCTTTCATCATTTGTTCGAACACTCTACTGTCACTAAATTCAACTTTTCTATGAGATCCATCATCCATAACCTCATATATTTTACAACCTTTAGATACCATATCTAAAACTTTTTTAGCAGGTATTTCTTGTGGTGTTAATATAGGACCACGTATACCCCCAAAACCAGGAATTTTAGCATTACTTTTTATAACAAATTTCATTTACATTCAACTCCTTTTAGTTTCTACGTTTTTTCTTTTTACTATCTTCATCAGATGATTCAGTTATAGTAAAATCTGATTTTATCTCTTGAGGTTCTTCTTTTTTAACAGGTTCGTGTTCTTTTTCTATAACCTTAGGTTCAGGTTTTCTTTCTTCTACTATATCTATTGCTCTATAATTTTTATTTTCTAAATCTATAGCAAAGTTATATAGTTTAGGTCTAACAAAAGTAGAACCATTATCCATTAATACATATTCATTTCTTTTAAGAACATCTAAAAGAACCATTGTTTCTATATATTGTGGTTCTTCTGATATTTTTATAACTTTTTTTAAATCTTCACTAATAAGACGTTTTATTATACACTTTCCATATAATACACCATCTTTTCTATATAATGTTAACATAATTAAATAACCTCCTATATTATTATACTCTATGTTTTATTGTTTTATTTTATATTATTATTTATTTCTTATTTCTTTTCTTCTTGCTTTTATTAATCGTTTAGCTTCGCCTTTACACCATTTTATGTGATCTTTTATTTCTTTTTTTTCTTCAGGTTTTTCAACTTTAGATATCATTTCATTTAATTGTGATATACCCATTTGTAGATCTTTTTCTAAAGCTGTAAGTTTATCTTCACTCTTACATTTACTTATCTTTTTTGTAACTCTTTCTCTTATTTTACCATATTTTCCTTTATTATGTTTAGCATTAAAATTATTTACGGCATTAACTAATTTATTTTCTTCTAATATATCATCTACTATTAATGATGCTTGTTCTAATAATGTCATAGATTCGTTTTCTGTTGTATTATAATCATATGATTCTTCTAATGTATCTTGATATTCTTCACATTCAATGTCCATAGCTTCACAGAATTCTTCAGGGCTCATATTCATATAGTCAACAAAATCATCATAAGATTCAGAAACTCCAGTTTCTTTTTGTTGTGCTTCTATTAATTCTTTTTTAGCAGGTATAGCTTTTTTAATCACATCATCTTTTACCCAATCTCTAAAAGCTTCTACATCCATATATACATCAGGACTTCTTTTACCAACTTTTGCTAAATTTGTATAAACAACACCTAACCAAGCTGTAAATTTAGCTAAATCTTTTTTAGTATTGCATCCATTTAATAATCCGATTATTAAATCTTTAGTTAAAGGTTTACCTTTAGTATAAGTTCTAGTAACTAATTTTGGAAGTATACCTGATGCGACACTAGCACCAACACCTATTAATCCTGTCATTGGAGCTGCTACAGCACCTAATACTAAACCTGGTATACCTACTGCTAAAACTGTATCAGCAGTTACATATAATGACATAGCTGCAGCAGATTTAGCTGGACTCGCTGATATATCATCTAATATTCTATTTAATTTGTCTGCTGCTTTTAAAGTAAGTTTACCTGCAGATTTTGCGACATCTTTAACACCCTCTTCAACAACACCTAATTCATCTATATCGGGTATTATAGATTCAGTCAATCTTTTTAATTTTTTATTTAATTCTTCATCTCTATTGTATTCTGGTATTTTGGAAAGAATTTTTGTTAATTCAGATTCTGGTATTTCTGCTTCACCATCTTCATCTATAAAAGCATCCATCATATCAGAATCAGTTGCTGCTTCCATCATAAGCTCAAGATCACTTTCTATTCTATTATCTTCTTCTAGAATTTGTCTTAAATCATTTAACATTTTATTTCACTCCTTTTATTTTTTTATTGCAAAATTGGCTTCTAATCCAATATCGCTTGATGTGACAAACACTGTAATATATTTAATTTCTTTTTCTATTTTACAACTATCGTATGCAGAACCATCTCTATCATCTTTTACTAATTTACACGATGTTCTTATTTTATTAACTATATTTGATCGTAATTGTTTGTCTTTTGGAAAATTTTCAGTTATAGTTGCCATGAAAGTATGAAATTCGTAATCACCTTTATCATATTTATTATGGTCTACTTCATTATCTGATAAATCACATTTATTTTTTACAATAGATTGTATTGATTTAAATATTTTTTGTATTTCAGATTCATATCTATTTAAATCCTTTTCTTCTATTATCAATATATTTTTTAATTTATTTTTTGTTTCTTTTTTATCTTTATGTTTTTTCACCATATTAGATAATATGGATTCAGTGAAATATTCTGAATCATCTTGTGTTCACAAGATATCATATATATTTATTGATTCCATTATATCATTAACAGAAATAGCATTTTTATATTGTGCTGCTTCTAATTCCATTAAATCACAAAATTCTTCATTAGTCATAAGATCATAATCATTTAATTCATAAGGCTCATATGATTCTTTTAATTTTTTTTCTCTTTTTTTTATTTCCATTTCTTTTTTTACTAATTTATCATTATATATTTTAGTATCTAACCAATTTCTAAAATTTTCAGCCATTTTTGTTTTTTCTGGTTCTTTTTTATAAATTAATTTTATATTATTATCTACCAGTGTTAACCATTTTTTAAATTTATTCAAATCTTTTGTTGTTTTACATGCATTTAATAATTTTGTTACAGTACTTTTAGTTATTGGCTCACCTTTAGAATATTTAACAATCGATCTTTTTACCCCAGCATTAACTGCTTTTCCTATAGCTGTATATGCAACAGCTCCAGTAGCAACTCCTAATACTATACCTGGAACAATTAATGACGTTAAACCAGTTGCTGCTCCTGTAGCTCCTGCACTAATTGCTCCTACTACACCTCCAGTAATCATCGAATCCTTTGTACTACTATTAATATCTCCACCATTTCTTCCATTGAATCTTGCCTTTTCAGCCTTACTCATATTTTTTATTTTTTTGTAATTTTTTTTAATTTCATCAAGTTTTCTATTTTCTTCTAATACATATTCGCCATCAATAACTCTTCTCAAAAATTCGTCCATAACAATCCTCCTTTCCAATACTTATACTATTGTTTTTGAAAGAATTTTTTTATAACATCCTTTCATACAAAATAGCACTAGAGGTATTTTTATAAAATTGAACCAATTTAAATCAAAGAATAATTCATCGTCTAATTTTTCTAAATCTATATCATATATAGATTCTATATTATTATTGATATATTTTATAAGTATTTTATCAAATTCACTAAATTCAATATTTTCTTCTTGATTAACATCATTAGTTTGTAAATAATATATTGGTATTTTAACAAAATCCCTATTAATACTACCATTATTGTTTATAATATCTTCTTTTATAGCTTTTATTAATGTTGGATCCATATAATCCATATCACCATTAGTAAATCTAACACTTCCACATAATACACTGTAGTAATAAAATATAGAGTACATATTAGATATTTCAACTAATCTAAATTTATTTTCTCCTATTCTCTTAGGTTTTCTTAATTCAAAAGCTTTATATATACTTCTATCATATTCTAATTGAAAAGAACAACACGAATCCTCATTAGTTAGATATATAGCTTTATGAGATTCATGATCATATAATAAAGCATTTTTTTGAATAAACATATTTAAATATCTATCATATACAACATTTTTGTTAACATCCACATATATAAAAGCATTATATTTTTTATTATAAAAATAATTTGTGTATTTAGTAGATAATTCATAATAAGCATCTTTGAATTTTACTAGAAGCTCTAGCATATCGTCTTCTAATATACATTTATCTTCAGTACCAATATTATCTACTATACATGTATATTTACCTGTTATTTGTTCTTCTAATTGTTTAGTTTCTTCTTCATCAACATATTTTATATGATATGTTACTTTATAATAGTTATGAGATTTTATTGTATCATAATTTACTTCAGTAACTTCAAATAAAAATTCTTTTCCTTTATGTTCCAATATAAAAAAATCATGAGGATATGGAACTATTGTATTTGGTAATATAATTAATTCACTTTCAAATTCAGTATCTAATCCTTGTTCTTGTTCTTCTATATTAAGTTGAACTGCTTGAAAATCATATACTGGAAAGTTTTTAACTTCATTATATTTCAAAGGTGAATTATATCCCAATACTTTTTCTACATTAGAAAAACCTAAATCTAATGTACTTTCATTTACACATATGTTATACCAAGTAACATACATTGGTGTTTGTTCTTGGAAACGACTAAACTGTGTATTTAATTTTTCTTCATATTTAAAAATATTATTATCTATGAAATCTTTTTCATTGAATTTAAATCCCATATATAATCACCTACTTAATTTCTTTTTTTAATTTAATGTCAACGAGAATTCTTTGCATATTTTGAAAAATATCATGGTCGTTTTTATATACCTTTCTATATTTAACAAGCATTTTTAATACATCTTTTGGAGATTGACCCATTTGTATTCTTTCTTTAGCATCAGATAATGTTGACTGTATTAATGGTGTATTTAAAAATATTAAAGGAAAATCTTCAATTCCTTTAACATATTGATACATCCAGAATACTTCAGGACCATGTATTATAAATCTTGTTGGTTTATTTAATTTAGCCAATTCTATACAAAAACATAGATAATCCAATACTAATGTATTTCTTTCCCTATTAGTAAGTCCTCTATCTACCATTTCCTCAACATCATGTTTATAAACTTTTAAAAAATTTTTTAAAAAGAAATCACGAAGTTTTTCTTCTTGAGGTATCATATAAACATCATTCAATCTAATTTCATAACATTCATTATTAGATGTTGTATATTTAGTTGCTAATTCAAAAGCTTTTTGTTGTATTCCTGATCCAACTAAACCTGTTAATAAACAAAAATTGCATTCACCATTTTCAAATTTTTCAAAATTTAAATATAAATCTTTCTGATTTAATAATAAATTCTCACATAATACATCATTTACTATTTCATCTCTTCTTTTAAAAAAATCATCCATAATAAATTCTCCTTTCTTTTATTTTATATATACATATAATCATTTATATTTTTGTTTAAATAATAAAAAAACGTTACAACAATATAGTAAAGTGATTCTTGATTCATTTTGTTTTTTTATTCCCTTGTGTTTTTTATGGAGAATGCCATGGCATTCTCCATATTAACCCAAAAAAATAGAGATTAGAGTTATCCTCTAATCTCATATAATTTAATATCTTTTTTTGGTACACCATAATCTTTTTCTAACATATTATAATATATTCTTATATCATTTACAAAAGGAGTCAGTTTTTCTATCATTTTATTATAATAATGTGGAGGTCTATCCGAATCTGAAAAAATATTCACATTAACATCACAAACCAATCCTTGGTTCATTATATATTTTATTACATTTAAATAACCAGCTCCATTTATAGCTACATATAACATGTTATCTTCATATTGTTCAAATATATGATAATATAATCCCAATATATCGAATACCCCTTCAGCTATATTTATTGTTTTTAAATCGTTAGAAAAAGGATCTATTATATTGGGCATTATATAAAATTTACCAGTTGTATCAAAATTATTCAACACTTTATAAATATAATATCTTTTATTTTTTCCTGTTATATCTCTAAAATTTATAAAATCATTTTTTGCTGATATAAATCCAACATGTTCATTTTGTAAACTTATTGCTTTTTCCATTGAACAATTTATTTTTTCTATTTTATTATATTTCATTAATCCTAAGAAATCATATACTATTTTCTTTTTATATAAATCATTAGGATCCAATTCAATACCTAATCTTTTTTCTATATAAGCATGTTTTTTTAACATATTATCATTCATTATTAATTCAGGAAATTTTAAATCAACCTTCTTCTTATTTATAATTATCCCACTTTTTTTACTTGATGCTCTATTGTATTTTTTAAGAGCAGATGAATATTCAGAACTAACAGTACCTATCATAGCTAATGTATCAGCAGTTAATAATCCTGAAACATTACATCTAAGACATCTGAAAACTATAGGTTCATTGTCATCTGGATTTATTTTTATATTAAAGTGATGATGACTTGGGTCTTTTACACTGTCACCACAAAAAGGACACCTAACACCTAGTTCATTATTGCTATATGAACTAGGAAAAATAGTGTGTGTTATTTCTTCTATTAATTCTAATTTAAATTCTCTAGAATTCATTTTACACCTCCTTAAAAAAATAAATATAGTAAGGGATTTCCCTTACTATATGTTACTTAGAAATATTAAGAATTCATCACAAACTATATTATCATCTATTTCTATTTGTTGACCTAATGCTTTCTTATTGTTATAATCAATAAATGAGAATTTTGTTTTTAATAATAATGATAGTTTATCTAATATAATTCTATCACCTTTTAATTTAAGTAATTTTTTATATTTCTTTTTAACTAATCTTTTATACGTAGAAGATTGTTCTATCTTATCCACGAATTTGTGTGATCGCATAGTTTTAGTCGGATTTTTATCTAGCATATGACCTATTATCATATGTTGTAAATACTTATATCCTTCTCCTTGCATTTTATATTTCATTATAACAACCAATGTTGTAAATTCATCTGCTGTCAATGATGACATTTCTATAAAACCATTAAAATATTTTACAAAATACAATTTTATCATTTCTATTTGAAATTCTGTAGGCTTATAATGTTTCTTATAGAAATTCTTTTCTTTTTCATCTATTTCTATTTTTAGTGTATCTTTTAATTTTTCTATAACTGTTTTTTTGTTTACATTACATATTATTACATTCGATACATCTATTCTAGATATAGTCATTTCCATTTTATCTTGTTGAGATAATGAATCATCACTATCTTTTACATCACTTATTTCTTCAGGATATAGTCCATATTTCTCTCTTGTAAAGTTTCTAAAATCAGAACTTATTGTACTTCTAATAAGTGCGATATTATGTGAGTCTTCATTATAATCTAATTTTGGAATTATATTACTAACTATGTTTTGTAATTTTTCTTCTGCAAAACTTACAAAATCTTTATCTCCTCTCAATGCTTTTTGTTCCCAAATCAACCTATCTCTTTTCATTGATTTTTCTGTTTCGTTTAATATATAATTTAATAATTTCTCTTTAAGATTTATTCCTTTACCACATATAGTAAATAAAGGATTGTAATATTCATCTATTAAAAATGTTTTCTTATTAATAGATGAAAATCTGTGGATATAATGTAATATTAAAGGAATCATTAAATTAGTACACATTGCCATTCTATATAAAATGGTATTGTGTTTATCTGTGAAAGATGCTTCTTTACCATATTTCACTGTCTTTTCATCATCTTCAATACTTCTTATGTTATTTAATTTTACTAAATCAAACACTTCTTTTAATATTGGTTTTGTTATTATATGTGAATATAATAACTCAATAAAAGATTCTTTAGATAATATAGTTTCTCTTTCATCTAATATTGTCTTTACTTTCAATAATGCTGTCATATATCTATTTTCAGGATCATAGAATTTTATAAAATAATTTAAATGATTGCATATTAGTGGTATTTGATTTCTGTATTTTGATTTAGCTGTAAATATGGAAATTGTACTATTTTCCAATTTATAATTTAGTTTTCTTTCAAAGAATACAGTTATTATACCACTATCTGGAACAAACACTAAATCCTCCTCTGGTACATTTTTTATCCAATCCTGATATAGTATTTTATTTTTCAACGAAATCACACCCTTTCCTCCTATCAATGTTATAATATATAATTGAAAATTGTATACATTACATTATCTTTTTTTCTTAATAACATTGACACTGGACTTTGTTTTTTTACTCTTGCCAATATGATTTATTTTACCCCTATTATTACCTTTAGTTTTATTTATATAATTAACACTAGATTTTGTTTTTTTATTTTTGCCTATATTATTTATTTTAGATTTTTCTATCGTGTTTTGTTTTTTAGTTTCATATTTTTTAGCTTGTTTCACAGCTTTCGCTGTTTTTATTTCTTGTAAAATAACACTATCTTTTCTAACTTCTCTAATTAATTTTTTATAATTAGAATCAGCATGTCTTTTTAAATAACTTTTATTTAATACATCATTATGCTCGGTTAAATATTTACAAGCAAAATATATAGATTTTTCATACCCCATAGTTTTACCAGGATTTCTAGATACTGGTGGTTTTTTAAGTACATTGACATCGAACTTATTATAAAAATCAACAATAAGCATTTTATTTTCTTTTGCAACATATGCATATGTGTATATGAAACTAGGTGAGTTTGAAAATAATTTTATGTCATATTGTTTTATAGTAGTATCTAGTTTCTGGATTTTATTAGGATAAAATCCTATTACTACATCATAAGTATTTTCTCTATCTGGGTCTTCTGTCATTATTAAAAAATGAAAAAAGAATTTATCTTTTTTCTTATATATATTAACTTCAAATTCATGTCTTTCCATTAGTTGTTTATATCTTCTATTTAAATTCTCCAGTAAAAAATTCTTGCCTGGGATAACAGCTCCCTTACCAACTGGATTTTTTAAGAATTCATTAATATTCATTTTTCAACCTCCTTACATATTATGTGTATGTTTAAGAATAAATGAAAAAAAATAGAGATGGTTTTACCATCTCTATTGTACATTATGATATAGACATTTCTTTTATTTGTAAATCTCTATAATCAAAAGCTTCTTCTTCTATAAATCTTTCTGCGTTTTTTCTATTATAGAAAGCTTCTATTATGTAAAAATTGTTATAATCTGAATATATACCATAACCAGTAACTATATATATTTTATTAGGTAGTTTCATTTATTTATCATACTCCTTTTTTAATTTTTTTAATTCCTCATCAGTTACTCTATTTAATATTTGTTTTGCTGATGGGAAGATAAATAATGGTTCTGGTTTTTCTCTACAATCTTCCATAGTACCTTTTATACTTTCAGGTTTTCCTTCTTCTATAATTCCTTTTAATATTTTATTTTCCATAAAAATACCTCCTTAAAAATTTAAAGATATAAGGTATCTATAAATACCTTATATCTATTCATATTTATTTTGAAGTAAAGATAATCACTTTCAGGTTCATAGTGAGGCGCAACAATCCTCGGAACCAACAGAGCGCAACAATCTCCTAGTGAATTACCAGATATAAATAAGATTAGCTTTCAGGTTCATAGTGAGGCGTAACAATCCTCGGAACCAACAAGGCGCAACAATCCTCTAAGAAAACCTTATTTTATATCTCTTCATTTTGTTGAACTAAAAGATAAATCACTTTCAGGTTATAATGAGCCTAATAATCTCGAACCAACAGAGCCTAATAATCTCCTAATGATTTACCAGATATGAATATGATTAACTTTCAGGTTATAATGAGCCTAATAATCTCGAACCAACAGAGCCTAATAATCTCCTAAGAAAAACATATTTCATATCTATTCATTTGAACTAAAAGATAAATCACTTTCAGGTTATAATGGGCGCAATAATCCCGAACCACCAAGGCGCAATAATCCTCTAATGATTTACCAGATATGAATATGATTAACTTTCAGGTTCATAGTGAGGCGCAATAATCCTCGGAACCACCAAGGCGCAATAATCCTCTAAGAAAACCATATTTCATATCTATTCATTTATATTATATATAATTATTTTATTTATCTTTTACATTATTGTTATAATATTTATTATTTTTTATTTCTGTTAAATAATAAACTAAACAAGCTGCTCTAGTCCATCCAGATGTTGATTCAAGTTCTTCATATTTACTTAAGTCTAAATCATTGTCTGTTAATTTATAATTTTTAACTCTATGTCTAACTATTTGCCATCCACGATTACCTTCAGTATCACTCATATCGAATTGTGCACAAAATCTATTAAAATCGTCATCATGGTCTTCAAATGTTTTTATACCTTGAGCTTTGGAACATAATATTACTATTAATTTAAATACATCGTATAATTTAAATATAATCAGATCAGATTCAAATAAAGTTATTATATAAGCCATAATATTTATTAATAAATCACATTGTAATGTTGTTAAATAATCTAAATATAAATCTATATTTTGTTCTGCCATATAAATACTTAAACTATTTAATGTGAATTGATTTATTAAATAATTCCACATGAAATCATATGGTAATTCATACATTGTTAAATCATTTATTCTATCTCTCATTTTCTTTATTAATAATTTTTTAGTAGATAAAGAGCAGTCAACTAATCCTTGACGACATATTTTTTTATAAAGTTTATCATCTAAATGTTCATCATATTTTACAATAGGATTTATCATTAATTTATCATCTTGAAATCTAGGTTTTTCTGTTAAAGCTATCGAATATTTTTTATCATCGCCTTTACTATATTCATATACTACACCAACAATATCTATACGTCTAGTATAATCAGTGTCAACTATATTCCATTGTTTTTTATCACAAGGATAAGGAGTTTCTCCATATAAATTTACTTGTATATGGTCTGCTACTAATTTGCCTTTATAGTTTATGTTTATTAATGTTCTCATAGTTATTTCTTTACCATCACATCTTTTTATTTTAGTTTTAAGTCCTGGTAACAATACTGCTTGGCATCTTATTTTTTGACCTACTAATATAGCTAAGCCATATCTTGGCTTTTGAATTTGTTTTTGTTGACTATTTCCATAAGAATTTCTTATTGAATCGAAAGTAAAACCTTCCATTCTTCCTATACTATTTCTGTTATTATTCATAATATACTCCACTCCTTTTTAAAATTTATTATTGTAATATTTTATTAACTATTTTGTATTTCCTGTGGAACCAAATCCACCACGATCTTTATTGCCTAATGAAGTAACTTCAGTAAATTTAACTTCTTCCATTTTCTTCATCAATCTGAATTGTCCTATTTTATCACCTTTTTTAATTATAGTACATTCTACTGTACCAATTTTTGTATCCATGGTATGTCTAGTTTCTAAACAGTAAACTGGCATTTTCCATTCATCACTGTCACCACAATAACTTTCATCTATAACACCAACACCATTTGTTTGTGTTATACCCCATGTGTCAAACGCAGAACTTCTTGGTGCTAAATGAGCTTCATATCCTTCAGGCAATTGCATAGCAAATCCTAATGGGACTAAAGCAAACTCATTTTTATATAGAATTACTTCTTTTCTAGCATAAACATCTATCCAATCCCCTTTGTCTATTTTTTCTAATTTTGTTGCTCCTTCAAAATATTTAATTTTAATATCTAACATTAAAAATTCCTCCTTTATTATTATATTTCACTTATATTATATATAAGTGAAATAAGTATGTTTTACAAATAAGAGGATAGCTAAGGCTATCCTCTTATCCGTTATATTAAATTGATATAAATTGATTACTTCCTAATAATAATCCTATTATAGATGTTGTTGCTTTTAATACTTCAATATCTGTCATACAGCTATTGATTACATCTTTATTTAATTTATTGTAATTAGTTATATCTATAACTCCTCCATATACCATTGCAGTATCACATTGAATTTTTGTATCATTAAAACTAACAGGATTATTTTTAAATTTATTATTTAATAATACTTGAACTACACCAACAAAAGCATTATCTATTATTTCTAACATGTTATATTTGTTTATTTGTTCAGTATTACCTTCTGACATATTTATTTTGTTTGCTAATTCTGATATTGCTTTTCTTATTGCTGTACTTTGACCAGGTACATATCCATAAAGATATGCTGATTCACAAGCTTTAACAGCATCTTCTACTAAGTCATAATTAGCTGATTTTTCTAATTCAGTAAATCCTCCTACATTTATTACACCCATTCTACAATGCATTTTAGATAATCTTTGTTTTGCATTTATTAAAGCATCTGTTATATGAGCACTCTTTTCTGATGCTTCCATTACTTCATTATATTTATTTACAGCATCATCGTGTAATAATTTAAACATATTTTCATCTTTATTAGAAAATCCTGAGATAGTAGTAGAATTTTCACCTATAACTATAGTATCAACTCTACCTATAAATTCTTCAGGGTCATATTCTATTTTATCTTCTAATATATCTACAGCAACTTGTTCTGTCATTATTTGTGCACCTACTAAAGCTCCAAAATCTTCATATAAGTTATTATAGTGATTATTTATTAATCCACATCTAACATAAACAGCTGAAGTTGATTGTGTGAATTTGAATTCATGCACTAAAGTTCTTCTAAATGTTTGTAATAGATGAGAATCATAGAATGGAGCTATCACTACTAATCTCTTATTCTTTTGAACTGTTTTATCTAATGCTGGTTTTATTATTTTATCATAATATTCTTGTTCTATTCTATGATCAAACATAAGGATTTCTGGTTCTTTTATAGCACAAGTTCCATCATCTGAATTTACAAATATTTTATCTATATATTTCATAAATTGCATTTTATATCCTTCTATTATTTCATAGTTAGTTTCAGCACCTTTTGCTTTATTATATTCTATAGCAGGATTTGATGTTTGAAGATAAATATATCTTATTATTTCAGGTATCATTGTATCTCCATTAGTTGCCACATGGGCTAATTTATATATTTCATTTAAATCCCCATCTTTATTTATTTCTGTAGCATTTTCTCTTATTTTATCACATATTTCATCTACAACAGATGATAATAAATCCATAAAATCTTTAGATCTCATTGATTTGATTTCTTCATTTTCATTCATGAATTTTAGTAATTGGTCTGCTGCTATTGTTGCAGTAGTAGTACCATCACCAACTTTTATTGCTACTTGTGTTGCTATTTTGAATAATAAATCCATTATAGTTTGTTGCACATCATCTCTGAAGTTTATATATTTCATAGTTTGATGACCATCTTTTGTAAACATAACATCAGTCTTTTTTTGTATTACTGTATTACAACCATATGGTCCATATGTTGATTTAAGTATATTTGCCACTTCATTGAATACTAAAGAAACTCTTTCTTTATATTCATCTTCACATATTACATTATTAAGCATATCTATTTTGTTTTCCATTTTAATTTACCCCCTATACAACTAATCTTATTTGATTTACTTTTTCTATAATACATATATATTTATTATCAACATCATTAATTAAATCTGATGCTAATATTTCTAATTGACAAGTAGTATTTTCTGATTTTACTATATCTTCAAAATCTTTATCTACTTCTTTTACATAAATATATTCATCATCATAATTGTCTATTTTACCAATTATATATTCAGGTAATATTTCGCCTCTTTCGTCTAAATTATCAAAAGAATTGCTATATGGTTTCAACAAGTAACCACCTTCTTCAATATATTTATCTAATGCTTTTTTTAAAGTTTGTGGTTCGAATTTATAACCATTGGCATTAAATTCTCCTGTTTTTACTAATCGTTTTACTTTATACATTATAAACCCTCCATTATATTTTTAAAACTATATTAACTGAATAATCGTGTGTTTCAGCAGGGACTATATCAGTAACTCCTACAACTTCAGTATCCAGATATCTACTTTGCCATACTTTTTCTTGTAATATTTCATGGTCCATACATTTAAAATTATTTTCTTTTACTTCTCCTAAAACAGAAGCATTTATAAATCCTGTACCATTAAATACATATATTTTGGATTCCCCACCTTCTTCTTTTTCAATCATAAAAGCATCATTCTTTTTTATATTAGATAAAACTGTGAGTTTACTTTTTAATTCTTCTAAATTTTTAGCTGAATTATCTAATATTATGTCTATGCTACTTGAAAATTTTATTTGTTGTATCAATTGATGTCCTCCAGGTATTTTTCTCCAAAGTTTTATTGTTGTATTTGGTTCAACAAATTCTTTTAAAAAGTCTCTTAATTTCATATTTCTATTTCCTCCCTGTAATTAAATTCATTTACTCTATCACATTCTCTATCTAAGAACTGGTGGTAAAAAATTTTACCACAGTTCTTACATTGTTTCATACTCCTACAATTAAAAATATTTATAGGGTCACCATAAACATTTGTTATAGTATATAAATCTTCATGAGTACATGTTAGTCTTTTTATTATTTTTTTAAGCATTTATTTTACCTTTCTCATTTAAAAATTCAGCTACTTCTTTTAGTGTATTAAAGAAATACCCTCCATTATTTTCTACCATAATACCAACTCTACGTAAAGATTTCATTTGACCTTTGTCAAATACTTTTAATTCATTATCTACAGTAACATCTTTGTCTAATATACAGAATATAGTTTTTTCTGGTTTTTTATTAGAATCATCTACTACTTCAGCTATACTATATACTCCTGTCATTAGAGGAGTTATTGTATATAGACAATAATCACATTCTTTACGTTCTTTTATTTCTCTTAAATAGCATTCTTCATTCCAATCATCTACTACTGGGTTAAAATAATCTATATTTAACATATCTATTAATTGTTCCCTCCAAGCAGATTCATTACATGTTCCTCCAAGAAATACTTTCATTTATTCGTCCTCCTTATTTAAATAATCTAATAGTTCTTTAATTTCATCATTATTGTTAAATACTATTGTATCATCAAGTTCTTTTTTAATAAGAAAACAATTCACTGTTATTTTATTAAAAAAACAACCTCTTATTGATGTTCCCCAATCTAATGTTTCTATTATTAAATTTACTATTGTTATAAATTTAATATAATTGGTTTCATCCTTTATATATTCGAAATTTTTTCTTTTTAATATAACATCCATTATTTCTAATATATCATTAACAAATTTTTCATCTAATAGTGAATCATATGTTGTTATATAGAATATATGATTTAGAATATAACTATTTTTAGCTTCTTTAAATGTTTCGTGATTCATTAATTTAGCATATTCATGAATGTCATTTTTAAGTCTTTCTATTTTTTCCATTTTTTTATATCCTTTCATCAAATAATTTAAACCATAACCAAGATAAAAATCTTAAAGATAATTTTAATTTAGCACGATCCATTTTGATGATTATCTCTTCTATATCATTAGATACATAGATTTTTTTACCTTTTGTATTAGTTATAATAGAACCTGAATCTTTTCTTATTATTTCTTTTATATTATCAGGATTAATTAATATTGTTTTAATATATCCTGTTTTTTTAGATAATCTAATAAACATAATCAATTTTCCTCAAGTAATACATTTTTTTCTATTATAACCTTTTGTATTTTTATAACAAATTTGAAAACCCATATATTATTATTTGGACTTATTTTTTCATTAGGTTTTTCAATATATTCTACATATATTGGATTTAGTTCGATTTCTTTTATAGAATGATTATTCATCATATCCTCTATTTCTTCTAAATCTATGTTTTTATCTATTTCTTTTATTTTTTCATTTATAAAACCCATGAATTTTTTTCTTATATCATCTCCATCTTTAATACACTTACCATTTTCGTCACAACCAAGATAACCATAAAATTCATCATCTTTAAAAACACCATTGGTTACATTTCTAATATAACCTCCGTTAAAAGTATTATGGAAATAATTTCCAAAACTCATTAAATATCTAACATTAGTTCCTGAGTATTTAATAACCATAATTATTCATCCTCCTGCTCCTGTATTTTAGCTATCAATGATTCTATTGTTTCCATTTCTCCTGTTACTGGATGCATTATTTTTTCTATGTCGTATTTTTGCATCATATCTAACATTTCTTCTTCAACGCTAATTTCAATATCTGCTGAATATAATTTAGCTCCACAATAAGGACAATAATTAATTGCCCCTACATAAGAAGTATTTAAAGTCCAAAGACCATCATCTTCATTTCTAACAAAATTTTCAATTTGTAAACTATTACCTGCAACTAAATCAACAGACATTTTTCTAATCATATTGTCAAACATTCCTGATGTCACATTGAACCAATTGTTCTTTTTTGTATTTTCGCATTTTTCACACATAATATAATTCTCCTTTATTTTTCATATTTTCCTAATACATTTCTTGCTGCTCTATCTTTAGTTCTGTTATTTAAACATTCTAAAGCTTTTTCTATATGATTCAAAGCTTCTGCGTTTTCATCACAATTATAAGGACCTTGTTGATATGAAAATAAAACATCTTTTGCTATTTCTAATATATCAACTAATAATACACCATGAATGGAATTTTTGTCATTTCTAGGTCCTTTTTGAAATTGTATTTCACCTACAACAGCATTTAAATCATATGTCATTTTTCCTTCTTTAACTACTAAATATTGATGATTTGTTTTATCTTCACCAACAACATCTGTTGCATATATTTCATTTAATTTGTTTTCTTTTTGAACAGTTTCTAATTTTCTCATATTAGTTTTCCTCCTTTTCATATTTATATCCAAATTCTTCTAATACTTTTTTATATATTTCTGTTGGAACTGAGAATTCTTTAAGAAATAAAGGTTCAACATTATTTTTTTTAAATATACTTTCTCGTTTAATATTAACTAAATTAGAATCAATATCTATTTGAGTATAAGCTACATCAATATATTCATTATTTCCAACACACCATGTTTCATTAAACATATCAATTTTATTTTCACTATAATAGTGATACATTTCTGGTGCTAAAAAATTTAAAGATGTGCTATTAACTTCTTTTAATTCATTAGTTCTTTTATCAACAAAATATTCCATTTAAATTACCTCCAATATATTATTTTATTTACCATTTTGTTAGGGAACATATAAAAAAAAATAAGAACAGGATGTGAAGTCCTGTTCTTATTTTTTGAATTAGAATTCAGAACGTTTTTGTTCTAAAACGTCTAATTCTAATTCTGTTGTATCTAAACCTATTAATTTATTTAGAGCAATTATATCTTCCATGCTAGTTACGTCTATAGCTAATTCCTCTACAGTTAAATCGTCCATCATTTCCATTTCCATCATTTCTTTTTTAGTATTTTCTTTCATTTTCAAAATCCCCCTTGGTTTATAATATTTATTATTGTGCTGGGAATGGTTACCCAGCTATATGTATTAAGATAAGTCTTCTAGTATGAATAGCCTGAAGTCCAATACACAGTACCGTACTTCTTAACTATATATGTATACATAGAATCACCTCCTTATTCACTATTATAATATAGTGATGAAATTTCATGAATTACGCATAGGAACATAAAAAAAATAAATAGAGGTAGCAATTGCTACCTCTATTTATTATCTTAGAACATTATAAATATTAATATAGATATAGCCATACAAATCATTCCTATACCTATTGATAATTTACACATATTTTTATAATATGTGATTTTTTCTATATATTCCCATCTTTCTTTAAATTCTTTTATGTTCATTTTCATTAACGCATTCACTTGTTCTGAAGGCATAAATGAACCATCTTCTAATACTAAGTGTGGTAAAGTTCTTTGTTGACTACATAACACAGAATATTCAATATCTCTTCTAGCTCTATCTTCTTTACTTAATCTTTTTAATCCAAACATCATAATTCCCCCCTTATAAATTTTTTAATATTTCTATAGCTGTATCTATACTATTTATATACATATCCAATTTAACTATAGTATATTCTATAGCCAATCTGATATTATCGTTTACGGTTATTAAATTAAATCCATATTTGTGTAATGAGAAAGTATACATACCGAAACTATAATTTAACATAAAACCAAAATTGGTTTTATTATTAAATATATCATAATCATTTATTGCTATTTGTTTTATAAGATCATTATTGAGTTGTTCTATTTTATCATAGAAATCTGCAATATCTTCTAATTGTGATCTAGTTTTAGTTAATACTTCTTTTTCTTCAGATAATGCCCCTATAAGATCTATTTTATTATCTTCCATAAAAATTTGTTGTCTAGAATCTCCTATATCAGAAAACAAACTTACTCTCAATACAGGTAAACCATATCCTATACTTTGTTTAAAATGAATGTTTCCTAAAAGATCGGATTCACTACAATTAGCAATATATTTAGGTTTATTGTTAAGTTTTAATGTTATTTCATCAACAACATCTTCTTTTGCTACTGAACCATATATTCCATCTGCAAAGAATTGCATTCTTTGTTGTTTCAAATCCATTTCAGTTTCAGCTGGACCAAATATAGAATGCATCATATCATCTGTTTGTAGACCTCCATCTGGAACATCTAAATCGATTTTCTCTTTATAATCTACAAACATATTAAAATTTTGTAATTTTTCATTTCCTTCGCTTTTAAGTTTTTCTATTGATTTTTTTAAATTATTTAACATATTATTTACCCTCCATTTATATTATATGAAGGTCTTATATAAGACCTTCATATATTCAAATTATTATTTACTTATTTTTAATAATGATTATTTGTTATTTACTTTAGAAGATAATATCTTTTGAACTTTATCATTAGTCTTAGAATTATTTACTTTAGAAGATAATATCTTTTGAACATCTTCATTAGTTTTAGTATTATTTGTATTTTTGTTTAACATAGCATTTCCCTCCATTTGTTTTTTATATTCTTCCATAAGTTTTTTAGCTTCAGTAGATCCATGTTCTTCAACATCTTTGTATACATCTACCATAGATGAGCATGATTGATCGACGTCAGGAAATTTAATATTTGTTTTACGAAGGTCTTCTAGAAGACCTTTGTTTATTTTATCAAACATATCATACACTTTTTTATCCATAATAAACCCCCTTATATTTCTTTTAATATGTGTAGTAAAGCTATTATAATTACAATACTTTCTTTATAAACATAAATATGATTTAATACATCTTTCATAGCTTCAATTAAGTCAGTGTTTTCTGAATAAAACCAATAATCTATGTTATTTACCCTAAAGATATATTTATCATATTCATAATCGAAACCAAAGTCTGTTCTAGTTTCTGTTTCTAAAACATCCATTTCATTTTTAAATAAATCTTTCATAAAAGACTTACTGTTTAATATAGGATCACAGAAAGTTATCACTTCATTAATCTTAACAATTAGTTTTTCTATTGTAGATTTTAATTCAGTAAATTTAGTTATATTTTTTTCAGGAGATTCGTACATTTCTACTCCATTCATATCTGAAGATAGATATAAACATAAATGTTTTTCTTCGTCTAATTTACTTTCATATTCTGTGAATTTAATTTTTCCTGGTATTTTACCAAATCTGTTTTGTTTTACACCATCTTTTTTTGGAACAAGATATATTGCATCTCCACTAGGAGAGCAATCAATATCTTCATAATAATTGTCTAATAATCCTTCTTCTCTTATCATTCCTATAGCTTTATCAATTTCTCTTAACATATTATACCTCCAATTTATTTATACTTATTTATTATTATTTTAAGCCTTGTAAATTTAAAACAACATTTATTGAATTAATAAATCTTTCTACTTTATCTATCATATCATTTATAGCTTTTGATAGATCAGTGTCTTTTACTATAAATTTACACATATCATAATTTACCACAATTTCGTATTTACCATATTTAAAATCAATAGTGATATCAACATCATATCTTATATCATTATAGAAATAAATTTCATGATATGGTTTATAATATGTGTTTTGCACGTTTATAATTTTTTTATATGGTAGCATTTTAAATTCTTTAAATTTATTTAAAATACTTTCATATACAAATTTTGTAGAAAGTAAATCATTTAATGTTCTACAAAATATTTTACCTCTGTCACCACCAAAATCAAAAAGTGTAGGATCTCCATCTCTGTATACAGTGATTGCTATAGCTCCTACAATATCATCATTGTATATACTTCCTTCAACATCAGGAACCAAAATTATTTTATCTCCACATGGAGACATTGATAAATGTTTTGTATAATTAGCAACATTTATATTTCTAAAATTCCCTATTGCATTACCTAATACATTCTTCCAGTTTTCTTCTACTTTTCTTATTTCCTTCATGAACATAACCTCCAAAATATTTTTTTAAATAAGATAATTAAATATCTCATTCACTTTTATAATATATAATCGATTTAGTTATCTTTTTCACTTTCAGAAAATAATGCACTATAATGCTTAGGTTCTAATTTCATTATAGGCATCATTCCTATTTTAAATATATTATCATGTGCTAATTCTACTAAATTATGTTTTAAAACTAATTTCTTATCAGCATTTAATTCGAAATTATATCCTAGTTCACCTATTATTATTTCAGTATATTCTATCATGTTATTATCCAATAATATTTTTGCATAATCAACATCATTTAAAATATAAGTAGTTGGTTTAATATTCAAAGATTCTACACATTCTTTAAAATCACCATAAACGTATTCTATTTTATCTGTTGTGAATTGTTTAAAATATAAATCCATATCATATACAGGCTGATATATCTGTCTATCTGTATGGATATAGATTTTTTTAACTATTTTTTGATTTATTAAATCGAATATAGTTGCTCCAAATTTAGTAAATGGAGTATCTGTATATATACTGTAAAGTTCTTTTTCAAATATTTCTAGTAATCTATCACATTCATTAAATTTATCCTCACTTGTTGCTATATATCGTAAAGGATTTTTATATAATCTTTCAACACATAATCTCTGTATGTTTTCATGATTATGATTTACTAAATCATCTAATATTAAAACATCTCTCAATTCTTCTCTATAATCTTTTATTAATGTTTCTATTAATGTAACATATACTTGTTTTATTAAATCCTGATATGTTATAAATATATATTGATCTCTTAAAGCAAAGTAATTACTATCCATTTATATGTGCCTCCTTTATAAAAAAATAATAGGGAGGATTTTCCTCCCTATTATTCCTATAATATATCTTGTAAATCACTTAATGAAGTTGTTTGAGTTGGAGTATTTTCTGGTGGTTTTCCAGAAGGATTAAACGCATTTGTAAACATAGAATTACTATTTCCTGAATCTAAAGCTCCAACTTTCAATCCTGTTTTAAGTACATTAGAATATAAATTATCTCTATAATATTTATTAAGATATTTATCTGCATGAATATCAGCTGCTTGATTTACTCTTATAAATTCTCTAAGCATTTCTTTAAAACATTCATATTCAGTTTGTACCTCATCAACACTTTCAAATTTTCCTGTTGTTGGGTCAAAGTCTTCTATTATTTGATCGTCTTTTATAAATGTGTAAGAATATCTTTGATTAGGTATTCTAGTTTCAGCATTTAATTCTCTACACACGTGTAATACCACATGAAGACTGTCTTCTTTTATAACTGTACTAACAACTACCATGTTATTACTTGCAGTAGTTATTCCTACAGATTTTTCTTTATTTTCTTCTATTGCTTTATCAATTATTTTTTCTAAAGATTTTAATAAAGCTGCAACTTTGTCTACTTTTAATGCTATTGATATTTTTGTTTCATAATCATAGACTTGTTTTTCTGTTGGATTTTTTAATTTAGGATGAAGTGTTAATGTTACTTTGTCATCCCAGTATCTGATTTTAAGTGTTGCTACTTCAAATCCTTTACTGTTTTTGTATTGTGGACCATCTGTATTAACACTATCATTCTTTTTCTCAATATTCCCATTATTATAATTTTCAAACATATTTTTACCTCCTAATATTCTTTTTACTATTTCTATTTATCTTCTGGGTGATCTGATTCACCTTTGATTGTATTCAAATCCATATTAATTTTACATTCTTTAGAATTATATATTCTTCCATTCTTTTCGTTTGGTTTCATATTTAATATAGCAAATATTTCAGTTAAAGACATCGGTCTTCTTTTACTATTATTATTTTCAAACATATTTTTACCTCCTAATATTTCTTTTTACTATTTTGTTATTCACTTCCTAATATAATATTTAATGTTTCCATTACACTATCAGTTGAAAAAGATTCATGGTCTATAGTATAATCATTCCCTACTAATACATTATTACAAGCTTGTAATAATTCTATTTCATATTCTAATCTAGCTATAGCTAAACTTTTACCTGCCATAAAATATTTTTCATCAGAATAATGAATAAGAGGAGAATATTCAGAAAGTTGAATATTTGTTAATTTATCTTCAAGAAAATCTATTTTTCTAACATTTTGTGATATTACTGGAATTTTAAAAACATCATCTATTGTTTTATAGCTTTCTATTTTTTCTTCATATTGTTTTTTTAATGAATCGAATGTTGTTAACATTTTTATAAACCTCCTTAAAAAAATAAGCTGGATAAAAACTTTTTATCCAGCTCTAAACTTTATTTAGATTTTTTAGATTTACTAGCCCATTCAGAAAATTCACCAGTAGAATATGTTTCTTTTTCTTTAGGTTCTTCTTCAACAATTATTTTACCTATGTCATTACCAAACATGTCTTCATTCAACCAAGAATCATCATCTGATTCACTTTTAGTTAATTGTACTTCAGCATTAGTTATATCTTTAGCTAAAGTTTTTGCTATTTTATCATCGACTATTTCATTTTCTTTTTTATTTTTATTTTTGATTGGTTCTTTATTATTTAGTATAGAATCAAATGAAAATACTTCGTCTGGTTTATCATCATATAAATCAAATATAGATATATCGTCATCATCTGATTTATTTCTAGAATATTTTTTATCAAATAAATCTTCTTCAAATTTATCTGGAACATATTCATTATCTACTACAATCTGATCGTCATCACAATCATCGTCATCGTAATCATCATCAATGACTATTATTTCATCATCATCTTCATAATCGTCATCATCATAATCATCATCGATGATATTATAATCGTCGTCTTCATAACAACCAAATTTCCCATTAATAGTATCTCTTTGCAAAAGGTTCATTAAATCTCCAACATAATCTTTACTCATAATTTTTACCTCCTATAAATTAATTAAAGATATTATTCTTCAAAATCATTGACTATTTTTGTAACTACAAGTAACACACCTATTATTATTAAGTACATTACCATTACTAATCTAATACAATCTAATGTATTCATATTTAATAATAACGATGCTATTATAGCACCTATTATTATTTTAATAGTAAGAACAAACCAGTCTTTGATTTTTATTATATATTCTTTCATATACACAATACCTCCAATTTATTATTTATTTCAAAGGTATAATATATAATTGAAAAATATATGTTTTACATCATAATATATAATTGTTAAATATAATATAAAAAATAAAGGAAATAGAATAATCTATTTCCTTTTCTTATAATTACCGTTTCGTATATCTTTAGTTCGTTTACATATTTCCTTTATTATTTCTCTTATGTGTTTTTTCATTAGATAAATCCTCCTAGATTTACCCAAATCTCCCTTTTAGAAACTTATTATATTTGAATAATGTGTAGTTGTAGAATTAGTTTTTATTGTTTGAATTCCTAATGATTCTAAAGCTGAATTCATTTTACTTGTATTAGCATTTACTATACTATCATAATCTATATAAGGTCTACACCATTCAGGTATTTCTTTTATTTTCTTAGGTAATGCTAATACCATTAAACCTTTCTTTTTAACTTCATCTATCCTACTTTCAAATATTCTTTCTTTTATATTTTTATATTCAACAGGATATTTATCTTTTATATCCTCTATTGTTTCTAATGTTGGTATATTCAATAATACAACATCTATTTGGTCTGGAAATTCTATCGTTTGGTCAGGATATATAACATTCCATGCATATGCTCCCCTGAATGATTGTTCTTGGAATGGTTTTTTATATGCTCCTTCTTGTTTTACTTTCATTGGACTTAAGAAAGTTTTTTCTCCTTTTTCCAAAGAATCTCTGACTTTATTTGCCAAATCATCAACTCCATTTATTATATTTTTTATAACTATATCATCGTTTTCTTTTTCTAATATTTCACCTGCTATTAAATTAGTTATAAAATCTCTAGTGAAATCATTACATGTTGATTTAAGATGGTCTACACCTTTATTGTCTAATTTTTCATATACATGACCTTCTCTTAATAATATTTTACTCATATAACGTTTCTTAGTTTCAAATAATAACATTTTAAAGAATAAGAATTCATTCTTCATATTTAAAAAATGTTTATATTCTGGTAATATACCAGAACGGTCAGCAAATTTCATTAAATGTGATGTTATTAATTTAGTTGCAATAAAACATATTGTATTTATAAATATATATACTAAATTTTTACTACCTTTATTTAATATTTCTGTATCATCTCTAACTATTTCTTCTAACATAAAATCAACCCAAGGACTTAATGTTAACATATTTGAATCTGTATCAATAGTACATACTGTATCTCTAGGGTCACAATTTAATCTACCTATTCTATTAAAAGCAAAATAATTATATACTACAAAATTATTTAAATAATTCCAAAAAATTTCTAAATCTTTGTGTATGTTATCTGGTATATCATTTGGGTCTAAGAAATTATTTGTTTTACTAGTTAAATTAAATAACATCTTTTTAATTTTAGGTAATCTACAAAATTCATATAAATTGTTTTTATAATATAATTTATTTAAATCATGTTGATTTAATCCTTCTAAGATATGCATCATAGGATATTCATAATTTTGTCTAAAATATATAAATTTTTTTCTTAATCTATAAAACACATCTTCTATTGATTTGTTATCTAAAAATGAATCATCTATTGTATATTCTTCATTAATTATGTTATTCACATAAACAGCAAAATCGTCATAATCTATAAACTTAACGTTATCAGAAAAGAAATTTTCGAATGTACACATTGCTGTAGATATCAATGATTGTCCTGTTGCTGTTGTAGATACTGCACAATATAAATTATAAAAAAATGTTATAGGAGAACCTGCTCCACCATAATCTGAATTCATTGCACGTTTCTTTGTATTTTGACCTATATCTTTTATTTTATATTCATAAGAATTTGGGTCTAATGAATTTCTTTCATTTTTTAACTTAGTTCGTTGTTCTTTTAATCCTATTAACATATGAATTGTAGGATTATATTCTTGATTTTGATTTTTAAATATAGTCCCATTACCTGCTATTATAAATTCATTATCTTTTATCCATTGCATTAAAGATAAAGCATCTACTCGTTTTGTTTTTCTTAAATAGTTATTATCTAATGTAGCAATTGGAACTTTTATATTATCTTCTAATATTTTTACAAGATAATCGTTTATTTGTTTATCTGTTAAGGTTGGATATGTTAATTTAACTGTCTGTTTCATCTGTGCTATCCAATCTTCTATAAAATAATTATTCATATTTACTTGCATTTTATCACCTCTTAATTTTTTGTACTAATTATTATAAAAAAATATAACCCAGTGAATTTCACTGGGTTAATATGTTATTCTAATTCACCTTCAATTTCTACATCTTCGTGTATATAAGAACAAGGTATTGAATTATAGGTTTTTTCTTTTATTTGATCTGTTGTAAAATTAAAATGGTCTATAACTACAATATCATCAAATATGATATCAGGTAATTCATCTTCTTTTACTCCGAATGTATTTAAAATAGTACATTCTCTTCCTATTAAGTTTTGTATTTTTTTAGCTAATTCTGTTGAATCTGTTATATAAATAACTGCATTTGGACTATTTAATCTATCAATATCTTTCCAGTTACTGTATATATTTAAAATTAAATCTTTTTTATTATTCGAATATCTTCTTATATTATAATATTTAGTATCTTTTAAAATATTTATAACATCACCATATTCCAATTTGTCAATATGTTCGGTTTTTATTAGATCAAAATATATAATATAGTTACCTTTATTATAACTATCAGTGATATACATATCATCTTTATTAATTTTACATATCGCTGTTATTAAAAATTTTGTACATTGTCTAAATTGGAATCTCCCTGATAATTCAAAATATTCGGAAGATTTTACATGTTGTATATATAATTTATTACTAAATCTATTTATACCTATTATTTTATAAGCCACAGATACCATTTCATCTATTAATTTTATAGCATTTTGTATTATAATATTCTGGTTTTCAGTTGAATTTAAATTATCATTTAATTTTTTTATACATATATCTTTATCTACATAATTTGCTATATAACATTCAGTCAATATTAAACTCATACATTTTTGATTTACAGCTGCTTGAATATTAAAACCTTCATATAAATAATCTTTACATAACATATCTGAATATAATATACTAGAATCAACCATATCTTTTAGATTTTCCTTTGTAACTTCAATATCATTATTAGTAAGCCAATCTAATATATCTTTAGAATAGTTTAGTATTATCTCAGTACATTCATTTATATTTACATTCATATTTAACATTATATTTCACCTCTATCAATTATTTCGATTACATCTGATATAATATATCCATTCTCATATAAATATTTATATCTAGAATCATTGAACATTAAATCTTCTGCTTTCTTAAAAGCATCTTGTTCGTTAATAGCTTCTACTTCTATTTCTTCTTTACCGTCGATAAAAGCTGTGGGGTCATAGTGAATTAATATTACATTATATTCTTTCATATTATTCCTCCTCATCATATTTATTATCTATTAACATCATATCCATTTCTTCTATAGCATCTTTAACATGATATATACCATTTTCATATATAGTTACTTTTTCAACTAACGATTCATTGCTAGATGATAATTCATCATTCTTATCTAATAATAAACAGTATTTTCTATATAAAGCATCATATTTATTTTTAAGATCTTCTAATTTTTTATTTTTATCATCTAATATAGATTCTAATACTTTTATTCCTGTTTCTGATGAATTTATTTGTGTTTGTAACTCTTTTTTTTCCTTTATATGATCTTCTATAGCTTTTTCATATATGTCCCATTTAACATAATCTCTCATATTACACATTACAATTACCTCCATTTTATTTTTTATTTTTTTGTTATTTTTAAAATAAAAAAATATCTATAAGGTCAATCCTTATAGATATTTATCATTATTATTCGTCTATCTTAGGAACATAGTTTTCTAATGCTGCACATAACATACCTTCTTTTAACATTTCTTCAGAAACAATAAATTCTTTCTCTTGTTCTTCTTCTATTATTGAAATATATGATAGATATAAAGTACACATTACTTGACACATATATTTGTCAAAATACAATGTTCCATTTTTTATTTCACCCTTAACTTTTTTTGGTTCAGTATAATAATGACCTATTAAATTGTCTTTTAAAATACCACTTACACTATAAATATAATGTTTTCTTAATCTATATTTTACAGCTTCTTTTGTCAATAATCCTTGTTTAACCAAAAAATCTACAAATGCAGAACAAACTTGTTTATTACTATTAGGTATAAATTCTTTTACACAATCTGATATAGAATATAATTCTTTATCATTTACTATTTTTTTACTCATAAACACAGCCTCCTTTTAATATATACGAAATTTATAACCAGAATATACAATCATATTCTGGTTATAATATTGACAAGAGAAAAAAATAATTAGGGTGATCCTTTCTTTATTAAATTGTTTATAAAAAAAATAAAAGCCATAGAATTCTATGGCTTTTATTTATATGGATTTATTTAATATTGAATATTGCATTTAAATCTTTCAATAATTCATCTTGATTGTCATTTCCTATTTCTACTGTACTACTATCTATCATGTTATCTAAGATGTCTTTAGTTTTGTTGTATAATTCTCCATATGTTGTAGCTTTTAATATATTTTCATTTTTATCTAAGATATCTATTATTATAGAACGTAGTTCTTGTGTATTTGTATTAACTCCATAATCATTATCATAATCATTTTTTATATCATTTATTAAGTCTTCTAATTCTTCTGGAGCTATGTTTAGATATACATAATCATCTTCTGATTCTTCATTGTCATTTGAGTTAGATATATTTTCAACTGTGTTATTAAATTTAGAAGTAGCATTATATTTATTTCTATATATTTCTACTAATTCTTTATTTTCTTTGAAAGATTTTCTAAGTATTTTTTCCATTTCAGCTCTTTCTTCATCTGAAGTTATTACTTCTAATTGTTCTTTTATTGCTTTGTTGATTATTTCTTCATCTGTCAAATCTTTAACTTCAGCTTTTACTTCTGATTCATTTTTTACTTCTTCAGATTTTTCTTTTGATTCATTTTTTATTTCTTCTTTTTCATTATCAGATGAGATATCTTTAACTTCAGCTTTTTCTTCTTCTTCATCACTAACAGGTAAGATATCTTTAGCTTCAGCTTTTTCTTCTTTTGTTAATACAACTTTATTGTCTTTTTCTTCTTTGACTTCTTCAACTTCTACTATTTCTTCTTCTGTGTTGTTATCAGTATCGTCATTATCAAGTTCATTCATAGCTAAATCTGCTATAGAATTAGTTATATCTGATTTAGTTGAATCCAATAAATTAAATTCTTTATTCATTGCTTCTCTTTCTTTATCATTTAATATAACGCAATTTTTTATTTCTTCTTCATTGAAACCAGCTAATTTTAAGCGTCTATATTGATTGATTATGAAAGGTCTTATTTCATCATTACTAACAGCTTCCTCTTTGCTTAAATTTCTTAAATTTCTTTGTATTGTATTTAATAATCTCATTACTAATACCTCCATGTATTTTAAAATATATTTTATTTGAATAAGATATAAACCATTTTATATCCTTATTCACTAATATAATATAGTAATGAAATTCCATAAATTACACAGGAACATAGAAATAAGAGATAAGGAATAACCTTATCTCTTATCTTCTGACCAATCCTCATCAGGATCATATCCATGATTTCTTTCCCATTCTTCATGTTTTAATCTAGCATTTCTAACAGCAGAATTTCCATTATTCTTTGTACAACTCGCACCTTCTGTTACAAAGAAATATGATAAACCATATTTCTTACCTAATTTTTGAACATCTCTACAAAATGATCTGGCTTTTACTTTATCACCTGAATCTTTAATAATACTCTCTAGTATTTCTATTATAGAATCATCATTCATTATATTAAAACTCCTTTCATTTAATTATTATATTGTATTAAATAATATTGAAAGCTAATAAACAAGATAATAAGATATTAATTAAAATAAAAAATGAAAGGAATGATAACATATGTTATTTGATAAAAACGGTGAAATAGTAGATAATTTTGAAAATGAAAATGAAGCTACATCTATGATAATAGAAGCTGCTATAATCGATACATTTAGTACTGAAGAATTACAAGATGTATTAGAAAACAATGCTTATGATCTAGATAAAGCATGTAATGAAGGTATTCTTTGTGAAAGAACTATAGTTCGTTTAGATAAACATGCAAAAAAATCTAAAGCAGAAAAAATGGCTGAATTCCAAATAGCTAAAGAAAAAAATGATAGAGATTTTAAAAAATTAATGACTATTTGGAAATTAGAAAGATTCTTAGAAGAAAAGATTCATAAAAGATATGGTGCTCAAGCAAAAACATTAGCTAAACAAAAAATGAAAGCTGCAAAAAATACTAAATCAAAAATAGTTGGTAAAGCTACAGCTAAAGCACATAATCTTTTAAGTAGAAAAAAATAAAGAAATAAGAAGAATATGGAATATTCCATATTCTTCTTATTTATTATAACCAACAATATAAAGGGGAAGAGAGTAATAGACAGAAATATTTAACTCTCTTTAATATATTGTTACATTAATTAAATTTTTATTGTTTATGAATAATAAATAAAAATAAAAAATAATTCATAAAATTTAATACATACAAACAACTCCGTAAGGAGAAAGAGCAAAAATGATGAAGGACGAAATATAAAATGAAGTCCGAAGAAGGAGTTGTTAAAATAAAATAAAAGTACGGAAGGGAAGGTATGTTCATTAGCATTGAGCTAATGAACTTTGTAAAACTCGACTTAATCAATTATATATTATATAATAGAATATTAGATATTATCTAACAAATAATTATATATTTTAAGGAGGTAAATATTATATGAAGAAAGAATTCACTTTTGACTTAGAGGAGTATTTGAAAATAGAGAATAATCTATATGATTATCTCGAAGAAAGATATGGAGGAGATAAAATATTTGATTTAAATTCTATATTACCTGATAGAGAATTATTTAAATCATTATATGATGATATTTATCATATATTATTAGAAGGATTTGAAATAGAGAAAATAAGAAAATTTCCAGTAAAAGTCTTCTTTAATAAAAAAGAAGGAATGATAGAAATGGAATTAAGACATTTATTAACAAATATGATATTTTTAAATGGATTTATAGAATTAGGTGTTGATATAGAATTAAATATAAATCATCTTATAGATGCAAGGAAAATAAACAATAAACTTATAAAGCAATATATCGATAATAATATTATAATACCTTATATTGATGAATTTACAGAAACAGAAGAAAAATTTATACAATTAAATGAAGTTATTCATAATATTATTTATAGACTAAATAGAATACCAAAAGATTTTAATCCTTTAATAGGTTCAACAATAAATCTTGAAGATTCATTTATTAAATTATCTAATGAAAACGAAAGATTTAATGAAATAATTCATACAAAGATACCAGATGATATGCAACCAAAAGAAGTTGAAAATTATCTAGATAGTTTAATGCACGAAGAAGTTCAAATAATGAAAGATAATGAAAATTGTCTTCAAGATGTTGTTATATCAGGAACAGGAATTAAAACGGAACAATTAAGAGAATGCTCTATATCAGGAGGATTAAAATCAGATTTATTAGGTAATACAATACCATTACCAATAAATTCAAATTTTATAGTTGGAGGTTTAAATAATATAAGAGATTATTATCTTGATGCTCAGGCTGCAAGAAAGCCATTAATAGCAAATAAAGAAAAAATGGGTGATAGTGGTCACATGTCATTATTGTTAAAATTATCTGCAGCAGGTATATATATCAACGATGAACAAGATTGTCATACCCATCATACTGTTAGATTATATGTTACTAATGAAAAATTTCTTAAGAAAGTATCAGGTAGATATTATAGATTGGAAGGACAACGTAATTTTAAGATTTTAAAATCTACTGATACTCATTTAATAGGAAGACATATATTATTAAGAGATCCTACAAAATGTGCGTCTAAACATGGTGTTTGTCACACTTGTTATGGTAGTATGTCAAAAATAAATAAATTCATGGATGTTGGGTTATTAGGTTCCACATTAATAACTAGACCATTAGGTCAAAACATATTATCAACCAAACATCTAAATAAAACAATATCTCAAATGATAACGTTTAATGCAATATTTGATAAATTCTTTAAATTAGATGCTAATCAAATACGATTACCACATGATACTGAAACAGATACAGAATTCAAATATTATATATTACAATTAGACAATATTATAAGATTAGATGAATTGGCAGATAATGAAAAATTTAATAAATTTATACAATATATAAAAATAATAGATATAAGAACAGGAGAAATATATGAAATAGTTGAAGAAGAAGGTAAAGAATTATTTATTCATCCTGATTTTGATGAATTTTTAAAGGATTATGAAATGTCAGGTGATGGAACTTATAATATACCTTTAGAAGAATTACAAGATATATATCTATTTAGTATAAATATCCAAAATAATGAAATGACTAAACCTTTAAAAGATACAGACAATTTATTAAAAGGAAGTTATTTTGGAAGTTATTTTGTAACAATAGAACAAATGGAACAAAAATTTATAGAATTAATGATAGAAACAGATATTAAAATAAATAGTGTTCATGCTGCTATTATGTTACGAAATCTTGTTAGAGATAAAAATGATTTCTTGAAACGTCCTGATTTTAGAAAAATCTTTGTGGATTATGTTGTATTAGGATATCCATTATCACTAGAATATAATCCAGCTATAACTACAAGTTTAGCATATGATTATTTAAAGAAGCAATTGGGTTCTTATACAACATTCAATAAAAACGGTAGAGGACCTTTAGATTTATTATTCAAGAAAACATTATCATAAAAAAATAGAGAGATAATCCATTGGATTATCTCTCTATTTTATTTTTTTTTAATCATCTTCTGTTATATCTTCCATTCTAACAAATGTCATTATTACGTAATGACATACATGATTATTAAAAGGAACTGAAGTAAATTTCGTATCTATTAAATCAGCATATCCTTGATATCTTTCTATAATTTTTTTCATTTCTCCTACTAATGATAAAATTGAAGTTGATTCACATGATTCTATAAAATGTTTTTTTTGTTGCATATTAGCATACCCCCTTTTTTATTATTTATTTTGTTTATTTTAATATAAAATATCAAGGAACATAGAAAAAAATAAGGGATTGCGAAATCCCTTAAAAGAATATAGATATAAATGGATATTAATAGTCATATTCTTCATCATTGTCATAATCATATCCATATACATATTCTTCATATTCGTCATAAGAAAGATTACATATATTCCAGTCCTCGATGCATTCCACCATTTCGTCATTATATTGTCTAATATGCATTTCTCTACAGAATTCTTTTTGAGTCATTTCTCCATTGAAATATTTTTCTGCATTTTCTAAAAAGTTGCGATGATACAGTGTTCTAAAATGATGTTGTTCCATTAGATATTCATATTCAGCTTCATCATCATAATCACCGTTATCATAAAATTTTACCCTTTCTTCATATTCCTTAATACGTTCTTTCACTTTTTTGTCAAAATCTATTATTGTGTTATTTGAATAAATATGTCCATCAAGGTCGTCTAATTCTTTTATTGTCATATCTCCTATTGATGGTTTTATTCTGAACTGTTTGTAATATACGTCTTCTAATTTAGCGAAAGCATCATTGTTGTCAACAGCTGTAATTATAAATATGTCATCTATTACTCTACATTCATTGTCTCTATTGCTTATTTTTACTCCATTAAATAATACCATAAATTTTTTCATATACATACCTCCAATATAAATTTATTTCTTTATTCGAATATATTATATATAATTGAAATGTTTATACATTACACATATTTACAAAAAAAATAAAGAGTTGGTATATACCAACTCTTTATTTTCATTATTTTTTTACTATTCCTATTTCTTCTTCTCTATATATTTTACATTTTAATTTTTCTAACTCTTCTCCTTTATTTATTAATAATTCTTTTGCATTGAACATAACATCAAGTTTATCTTTACCTTCTGCATATATCAACATTTCTGTTTCTCCATTTTTCTTTACTTCTACAACAAATTTTTCCATTTTAAAACCTCCTATTATTTTTATTCACAGTTATAATATAGTAATGAAATTTCACTAATTACAATATAGTATTTAAAACGATGTTTAACAATAAATTAAAAAGGAGGTAAGTATATGGCTAGTAAAATATTATTAAATAATTCGTCTATAAAAGTATACGATTATAGACCAGGAGATTGTGAAGAATTAGAAAAAAGTCTATCAGTATGGAATAGTAATTATTATAGATGGGAACCGAAAGGCTTGTCATATGATGAGGATAATAATATATTAACTCTTCCAAGAGGTATAGATGTTGATTATATAAAATCTAAACTTAAATGTCCAGTAGTAACTAATAAAGAATATAATGAATATGAAAAAACTAAATTTAAATTAAAAACTGAACCAAGAGATGATATTCAAAAAAAAGCGATATCTTTTCTTGTGGGAACAGACAAATTTAAAAAAAGTTTCGGTTATTCTCAATTATCATTAAATTTAGATACTGGAGATGGTAAAACATATTGTGTTATAGCGTCATTATGTTTATTGCATTGTAAAGCTATAATAATATCTCATACTGAGAATATAAAAGAACAATGGTATAGTTCAATTCAAAAATTTACTAATATAGATAAAAGAAGAATTTTAAATATATCTGGTACTAAAGTATTAGAAAAATTTGATGATTCTTCTGATTATGATATATATTTAGTTAATCATAGAACTATTCATGAATATGCTAAAAAACATGGATGGGATAGTTTAAATGATTTATTTAAAGATATGAAAATAGGAATAAAAGTATTTGATGAAGCACATATAGAATTTAGTTCTATATTAAATATAGATTTTCATACGAATGTTTTTAAAACATTTTATTTAACAGCAACATTTGAAAGGACAGATAGAGGAGAAGATAGAGTGTTTAAATTGTGTTTTAAAAATATAGCTAAATATGGTTATGAAACGAGAGGAGAAAAAAGAAAACATATTAAATATATAGCTGTATTATATAATTCTAAACCTGATATAGAGGCTAGAATGTCAATTAGAGGTCCTAAAGGATTTGATAGATATGCCTATATGGATTACCAATTATCAAATGGAATGTTATTTGAAATTATTCAATATGTTATGGAAAAATTTGAAAAAATAGATGGTAAGTGTTTAATATTATCGTCTAAAATAGAAAGTAGTGAAGTTATAGCTGATAAAGTTAGAGAATGGTATAAAGATAAAGATATCAAAACATATCATTCAAAAATGAGCAAAAAAGAAAAAGAAAATTATAAAGAAGCTGATATTATAAGTACAACTCCTCAATCTTGTGGAACAGGTTTTGATTTACCTGGATTACGATATAATATAATGTGTGAACCATATAATGCTCATATAACAGCAGAACAAGTATGTGGTAGATTAAGAGAAATACCTGATAAATATACTTTCCATATAGAACTTATAGATGTTGGTTTTCCAAAGGTAAAAGAAATGTATAAAAAAAGATTATCTGTTTTTAAAAAGAAATGTTATGGAGTTTATGAATTAAATTATTAGACGAATAAGGATTTTATTCCTTATTCGTTATTTTTTCATTTCCAAAACAATAAAATAATAAATAAGTAAGGAGGAATTTATATGAAAACAGGTTATGGTTTTACCGAATTCGAAAATATAGAAGAATTCGCTAATTATATGAAAAAATTAAAAGTAACTAGAAAAATAACTAGATTACAAGTGCATCATATGTATTTACCAGATTATTCATGCTGGGCAAAAGATAATGCATTAAGAAGACAATATAATACTAAATATTATCATATGCATACTAATAATTGGGATGATATAGCACAACAATTATCAATATTCCCTAATGGTCATATAGTAACAGGAAGATCATTTAATAAAACTCCAATAGGAATAAAAGGTTGGAATACTAATGCTGTATGTATAGAAATTTACGGTAATTTTGATAAAGATGTTATGACTGAAGCTCAAAAAAATGCAGTATTGGCATGTTATGCAATATTAGCTGATAAATTCAAAATTTCTATAAATAGTACTAATATAAAACCACATTGTTGGTTTACTGCTGGTGGTAGTTATATAGGAGATTATAGTAGTTCTAAAAGTTGTAAAACTTGCCCAGGATTAAAATTCTTTGGAGGAAATAAAAAAGCAATTATGGAAAAGAATTTTTATCCTAAAGTAAAAGCATATGATATAAGTAAATTACAACAAGGTTCAACAACAGAAGATGTTGTTGAGATAGTTAATTTTAAAGTACAAGTTAATGTTGATAATCTTAATGTTAGAAGTGGACCATCTACATCTTATAATATTATAGGAACTGCTAAAAAAGGTTCAATATACAATATAACTAAAACAAATTCTGCTGGTAACTGGGGTTTGGTAAAAGAATTAGATGGTTGGATGTCAATAAGTTCAGATTATGTAACTAAAGTTGTTCCTTCTGAAACTAAATCTTTTATGGTTAAAATATTAGTAGACGACTTAAATATAAGAACAGGACCAGGTACAGCATATCAAAGTGTTGGTAGTTTAAATAAAAATGAGGTTTATACTATAGTGGAAGTAAATTCTCAAGGTACTTGGGGTAAATTAAAATCAGGTGCAGGTTGGATAAGTTTAAATGAAAATTATGTGGCTAAAGTAGAAGTTGCTGTACCACAACCAACAGAAACACCATCTACTAAGTTCATAGTTAAAATAAAAGTAAAAGAACTTAATGTTAGAAAAGGTCCTAGTATTGATTATGTTATAGTTGAAAGAGTATTCCAAGGAGATGCTTATACAATAGTTGAAAAGGATGGTTCTTGGGGTAAATTATTATCAGGAATAGGTTGGATAAATATTTCATCTGAATATGTAGATATTGTTGAGTAGGTGATATTATATGAAATTTGAACCATTACCAAATGCAAATCCAAATGATTGTGAAATATCACCAATACCACTAGCTGATCCAAAATTGATAGGTAATATGTTATTATGTAATGATGAATGGGATGAAATCACATTCGCAATAGAAAATGATATAACAGACGACATTAAAGAAAATGAATGGGATGAAATCACATTCGCAATAGAAAATGATATTGATGATTGGGGGTAGAAATATGGAAGATTTGCAAGCACAAGTTAATAGATTAAGTGATAATCTTGCAACGGCTAATGAAAATATAACGACATTATTGAATTATCAATTCCAATTAAGAGAAAATTATCAAGCTCTTTTAAAAGAAAATACTAATTTAGTATTTGAAAATGAAGAATTAAAACAAGAAAATCAACGTTTATTGGATGCGTTTAATAAAATATCAAATACTATAGTAACAGCAGTGCAAAATAATAAAGAATAGTTTATTTACGATATTATTACTATTTTAGTTAGTAATAATATCGTAAAACAATTTTTTAATGTGAATAAAAGAAAGGAGAGAGTTTTTATGGCAACATATAAAGTAATTACTGATTTAGTTAATACTTTTTTTACAGATAATATAATTACAGTTTCATTTGATAAACCTACAAATGGAACATGGAGAAAAAATGATATAGTAATAGCTACTTCAATTAATAATAAAATATGGGGATGGATGTGTATTGAAAGTGGAACACCTGGTAAATGGATGGAACTTCAAAGTAACGTTGAATTAACTGGTGATGTTACATCACATAATCACGATAATAGATATTATACTAAAAATCAAATATTGGATTTATTGACTAATATAGCAGCTGCAAAACACAATCATGATGACAGATACTATACGAAAAATCAAATAATAGCTAATTATTATGATAAAGAATATATCAATAATGCGTTAAAGAATATATCTGGTGCAGCACATACACATAGTTGGAGTGAAATAACAAATAAACCTTTACGATTTCCTGCAGAATTAGGTATAACATCATCAACTGCATTTAGAGGTGATTATGGTTATACTGCATATCTACATGCATTATCACAACATGCTCCAGCCAATGCTCAAAAAAATAGCGATATAACAATATATGAAATAGAAGCTAAACTTATAGGAAATTTAACATCACATAATCACGATAGTTTTTACTATAGAAAAAATGAAATAGATAATAAATTTTCATCATATGCACCAAGAAGTCATAATCATGATGATAGATATTATACAAAAACGGAAATTAATGATAAAATATATGTTCAACAAGGTAAAAAATTATGGATTCAAAATTCAGATCCTGGTGATGTTGGTGCAGGTTCTGTATGGATAAAAACTAGTTAAGAAGGTGATACTAAATGGCTTATCAAGTTAAAGTAATAGCATCTTCATTGAATATAAGAAATGGTCCAGGTACATCATATGATCTTATAGGAAGTATAACCGATAAAGGAGTATATACAATAAATTCTACAAACACTGAAGGAACATGGGGTCAGTTGTTATCAGGTGGTTGGATATCTTTAGGTTCATCATATGTAAAAAAGTTAGAACCAACTACAGATGATAATGGTAATGTTTATGCTGATGGTGTATTTAAAAGAAACACAAATAATAATGGTTGGATTAATTATAATGATACAAATGATGTTTTTATGCGTAATTCAGCTAATACTGGATGGGTTGGTGGAGATGCTAAAGATAATTACCCTACAATATATAGAAGAAATAGTTACAATAATGGTTGGATACAAATATATCCTGGTGGTGTTGTTCAAGGTAATGAAGTTATACCTCTTGAAGGTGAAACTAAAATGGCTAATTATAGAAAAGATTATGGAAACTGGAGATATAGTTATGCTAGACAAGGTTGGGGTATTGTCCGTAATTCAAATGGTCCTGCGGGAGGTATACAGTTTGGTTTAATAGGATTGAAATATTCTAAAATAGAAGGTGGAGGAAATATAGTAGACCCAGGTACACCTAGATTTGGTGGAGGTACTGGAGGTTCAGGTAACTATAATGCAACTCAGTTAGTTCAGTTTAGAGGTTGTAAACATACTACATGGGCATCAGGTAATCCATTATCTAAACATGACAGTACTGGTTATTTTGGATATAAATGGAAATCTGCTGGAGCATATACTAAAATGCCAGAGGCTGATTTAATGTTAAATTCAAATAACGGACGTTCTGCATTTTTAAGATGGGCTAATAATACCAATGGTTACGGTTCATGGATGTGTATGTATAATGGAGAAACAAATGGAAAAGGTTCAGCATCATCTGAATATTCAGCGAATTATTTAACTATAGAAAAATTTAGTATGAAATTATATGGGTATAAATATTCGGCTCATAGAGTTTCATCTGAAGAATATGGTAGAGCTAAAACTATGGTTGCTATGAGTTTAAGTAATACGAAAACAACAAATTGTTATATAGATGCTGTTGTCCCAACAGATAAAGCTAATTTATCATTAGATAATATAATAAAAGGAATAAATAATGGTGATATACCATATATAAAACCAAAAGACATGATGTCGTATTCTGATTTTGATTATAAACCTTGCATAATGCAGCAAAATGATGATGTTTTAGTTACATCACCAATATACAATGAATCAGATACTGTTCAATATAAATTTAATGATGAATGGTATGATGCTATATCATTATCACCTAGAAATTTTAAAATATTAAAAAATTCTAATGAAGCTAGAATAATAAATAATTTAACAGGAGAAGTTTATTTCCAAATGTTATTAGAATGGGATTAAAAAACAATTTAATAAGGTTAAAAGAAAGGAGTGTTTTAAATGGCGACAATACCAAGTAATGCTAATAAATTGGTAAGTACTAAAGATAATAATTATTTTGTAAATAATAAAATAATTCTTGCCGAACAACTTCCAACAACAGGAACATATAAAATGGGTGATATTATTATAAATCCAAGTGGTGCAAATATAGGTTGGATTTGTACTGGCGATGGTGAACCTGGTGTATGGGAAGAATTATTAAACGGAACAACTACTGAAAATACAACTGTGTATTGGAGAAATGTTAGTCAAAAACCATCTACTTTTCCACCAGTAATAGGAACCAAAGCAACAGATGCATTTAGAGGTGATTATGGTAATACAGCATATACACATGCTACATCAGCACATGCTCCAACAAATGCTCAAAAAAATAGCGATATAACAAAAGCAGAAATAGAAGCTAAATTAACTGGTGTTATAACAACACATACTCATAAATATGCAGGTTCTTCTTCTGCAGGTGGTGTTGCTACAGAAGCAGCAAAAACTTCAGGTTCACTTACATTACAAACAAATGGAACGAATGCTGTAACTTTTAATGGTAGTTCTAATAAAACTATAAATATAACTGCTGCTAGTATAGGAGCTGTATCAGGAGATCATACACACGGATTACTTAATAGTAATTTTACAAGAGAAATAATCGGTTCTACTGGTGGATGGGAATTAGTAAATCCCACAAACAATGGTTATTTATTTACTTCTTTAAGAGGTGGTACTAATGTTCCTAATTGGTTTGACTCTGCATATGGAGCTGGTGTTATCTTTGGTGGATCTGATACTAAAGGTGTATTATCAATGTCTTATAGTTCACCTTCAGTAACATTTTCAGGAGGATCAACCTCTCCTAAATGGAATATAAAATTAACAGGAACTACAAATACAACTTATAATTTAAATAATTTTGTTACATCATCTTATGTTGATACAAAAATAGGTAATATAAATACAATACTAGCAGATATAGTTGGAGCATAGGAGGTAAGAATATGAAAAAAGATAATGTAGTCGGATATGTATTAATGGAAAATATATCAGAACCTGTTCAAATAAGAAATGTTAGAGAATGTACTAATAATGGATTACTTTATTTAAAATTTGATACTGTACTTCAATCATTTGAAGTTAAGAATAGAAATAAAAGAATATATAGTGGAGATGCTGTAATGGAATCATTAGCAGCACCACATGTTCAAGAATTAATAAAAAAAGGTTCTTTTGTTAGTGAATACGGACATCCACTAAGTAAAGAGATGTCTAGAGTTACTCAAATTGACCCTGCTAGAGTTTGTGGTCGAGTTAATTCATATTATAGATCAGGAAATTTACTTAAAGGTGAATTTGAAACATTTGATGATGGTGCTATGGGTACTATGTTAACAAGAAGAATACTTCAAGGTATGGAACCTGCTCATAGTTTAAGAGCAGTTGCAAAATTAAGTACAAATAGAAATGGTGATGCTATAATGAATACTAGAGCACATGTTATAGCATATGATACAGTTATATTACCATCTCATGTGGAAGCATATAGAGATGATAGTAAAGATATAAGTATAATACAACAACCTATAGTTACTACTGAATCTACTGAATTTGAAAATCAAGAAGATTATGCATTTTGTGTCAACGAATCAATGTTGACTGATTTTGTAACAGAAGAATCTAGTAATGTTAAATTAATAAAAAATATATGTGAAGTAATACCAGAAACAATAAAACTAACTAAAGATTTAAAACATATTATTCTTAAAGAAGGTACTGACACATATTATGTTAATACTGAAGACAAAATAAAACATGATATAAGAAATTTTTTAAGAAAATTTTAATATATAGAGGATTGGAATATTCCAATCCTCTATATTTATTAAACTTGAATGTATTGATTTAAATCTAAATGATAACTTTGTTCCCATTTTTCTATTAATTGTTGTCTTTCATCTTGAGCTCCAGACCAATCATCTATTCTCATTGCTATTTGACCATAACTTGTAGATAAATTATCATAATGTTTTAAGTTATCGAACATATATTTTTTAACATCTAATGTAGCTAATTTTAAAAATGATGTATATGTTGTTGCTGGTAAAGTTGTTAAATTTTCTGAATGTTCTAAACAAAATTCAACTCTATATAGATTACTTACACCATATCCATCATATATTTCTAATTGATTTGGTGGTATAAATTTAAATGTTGTTCCTTGCATAGCCGAACTTAATAAATTTGCTTGAGCTTGAGCTAACATAAGTTCTTGATATCCACAATAACATGATGTTAAATCATAAGTGTATAATCCTGTATCATATGCACTTCTATGTGTAAGTTGATCTTGTTCTGGTTGAACATCATTTATCATCATTATTTGTCTATCACCAAACATATCATCTGGTAATATATATGTTATACTTTCAACTTTAGTATCTGCTACTTTTAAATCATTTACATTTATAACAACAGATACTTTATATGGAGATAATTCATTAAATACTGGCAATGTTTTTATTTTAACTATCTCCATTATTAATTCATCAACATTTTCAAATGGCATTCTTATTCCGATAAGACCCAAATCCATTTTAATACTAGAAACTAATCTACTTGTATTAATCATTATTATCACCGTCCTTATTATATTGTATTTATTTTAGGAGAGTACAAATGTACTCTCCTATTTTTTTATAACATAGCATCTATTTTAGATTTTAATTCAGGATAATGTTTTATAGCTGTTTCATAATCAATACTACCGTCGTTTATTCTTATTGTTATATATTCAGATAAGCTATCTAAAGGTCTATTATTTATTGTAGTTTTAGGAAATAATATAGAATCTATGATATCTGATTGTAATTTAAGCATTTTTTCTACATTTCCATAATTTTCTTTTAGTTGTAAATATTCTTTATCTGTGGATAATCCATAAGCATAATCTTTCGAAACTTCAGAATAATCTTCTTCTGTTTCACTTATAGCAAGATATACTTTATTAAAATATTCTCTATTATCTATATCTTTCTTTTTAAATAAAACATTACCTTCATCTGGTGTTAATATTCTTAATTGTCCTCTATTTTCTAATATCATGATACCACACTCCAATTCTTAGTTATAGCCATATTAAGTGTATCATTATCGCTTTCTAATAAATTCATATTGTTACTTCCAACTTTCAATGTTGCAGAAGTATTAGATGTTCTATTATTTAAATTAACAATAACTTCTTTGACAGAAGAAATTGATAAATTATTTGGTAGTGTTATATTAGCATTTATATTTTTAGGTGGGTGTAAAGTACTTAAAAGATCACATTTATTAAATATGAAATTTAAACTTGAATTTAAATCATTAGCATTTACTATATCCATTGCAGATAAATCTAAAGATTCTAATTCAGTACATTCTGAAAACATATAACTTAAAGTTTGTGCTTTTGTTGTAACCCATCCTGAAAGATTTATATTTGTTAAAGATAAACATCTTTGGAATAACCCGTCGAATGTTTTTGTGTTAGCTACATTCCATTTAGATAAATCTAATGATTTTAATGCTTCACAACCATAAAACACAGTATTTAATGATTCAGAATTGGAAACATCTAATCCACTAACATCTAATTCAGTTATATTTCTACAATTTTGGAAAGCTGAATATATACTTGTTAATTGTGATGTTTTCCATCCTTTGATATTTAAAGTTGTTAAACTTACACAATCTGAAGCAAAACATCCCATTTCTTTAACTAAATTTACATTCCATTTAGATAAATCTAAGCTGATTAATTTATAACAACTTTGGAAAGTACTAAACAATGATGTTACTTTTGATGTATTGAAATTTTCAATACCTTTTATTTCAGTAAGATTTTCACAATTTATAAATGCAGATTGTAAATCATCTAGTAAACTAGTATTTAATGTAGATAAATCAATACTTTTTAGTTTAGAACAATTTTGGAAAGTACCTGTCATTTTCTTAATTTTATTTTTACTTAAATTAGGTAATTTTAATGTTACAAGCTCACTGCACCCTGATAACATTCCAGCTATTGTTGTTATATTTGCAAAAGACCAGTTTGTTAAATCTAATGTAGTCAATGCTGAACAATAAGAGAATGTATAAGAATAAGAAGTCATTCCACTTGTTACCCATTTTGATACATCTAATACTTTAACACTACTACAACTTTGGAATGTTCCACTTATATTTGTTACTTTACTAGTATTCCATTTAGATACATCTAGTTCTTTTACATTAGAACATCCAGAGAAAACATTATTTAAAGTAGTTATATTATCTATTTTCCAATTTGATATATCCAATATTTCAACTGAAGTACAGCTATTAAATATACTTCTTATTGCATCACCATAGAAATTAGAAGTACTCCAATTACTTACATCTATAACAGCTAATTGAGAACAACCATTGAATGCATATGATGCAGTTGTTACTTTACTTGTATTCCATCTAGATACATCTATATTTTCTGCAGCAGAACAACCTTGGAAAACGCCATATATTGTTGTCACATTACTTGTATTCCAATTTCCTACTGGAATTGTTCTAACTGATTTACATCCGTAAAATGTTCTTGATAATGTTGTTATTTTACTAACATCCCAATTAGCGATAAAATCTAAATCTCCTAAAGATGAGCAATCTTTAAATAAATTAGAAATATCATTACAACTAGTAGGTAAATTTATACTTACTCCTGTTAAATTATTGCAATCACTAAATAAACCACTTATTGATTTAGTTTTGTTATTTATTTTAAAATTAGCATCTGTTAAATTAACACATCCTTTAAATAGATTAGCATAATAAGTTAAAGAATTAGGCATTTGAGATACAGAAACTAATGCTTTTTTAAATGATTCTGAAAATGGTATTCCTACAGTACTTATTTTTTGTGTTTTTATAGTATATTCAGTACTTCTTGCATAAGTATGAGTCAATAAATCATCTATAGTACCGTCTCCCCAATCTGTATATAAGTGAACTGTTTCGCCTTCAGTATCAGCTATACTTATAGTTTTAGTTCCAATTAATTCTATATTTATTTTAGCAACCATAGTAACTTCATTATCAAATCCATATCCACCCCATAATCTAGGTACTTCAGCTAAAGTTCCTTCAGATGAATCTATTGTTGTTATTCCTTTACAATTTCTATAACAATGTTCATGGTCTTCCATATTAGTATATTCGTTATTCCAGTTAGCGTGTATTGTTTTAATTCCTATACATCCACGAAATGCTTCTCGTACATTTGTTACATTTTGACTAAACTGAATATCTGTAGTTATAGTTTCCATATTTTTAAATGCTTCTGATAATGTTAGTGGATTATTTGTTGGTAATTGTATACCTTCGATACTAGCCAATCCTGTAGAATTCAATAATAATTTATCCATTGTTGTTGCTTTAGGGAATTTAGATATGATATTATTTACAGTATTTACATTATCTAATATAGCATTTTCGAATAAACTTGTTAAATCATATTGATCTTTAGAAGGATTATTTATTACTACCTTACATTTAGTTATATCTATACCTTTAAGCATTCCAACCATATCTTCAAGATAATTTGTTAAATCTATTTTACCTTCTGGTCTAAACCAAGGTCTAGCTACACTACCATCTCTATTTTTATTTAAATTAGGATGTTTATCTGTAGGTGATATATTAAAATTAAGTCCTTTTTCAATATATGTTAATCCTTGTAAATCTATAGTATCTAATTTCATTCCATTGAAATCTATACCTTCGAAACCATCTGCTTCATGATAACATTCATTACTCCATATATTCTTAACATCACATATATTATCACCAAATCTATTTGTAAATAAAATATTTTTTATAGTTGAAGGTAATATTATTTTTCGTAATCCTTTTATAGAATAATTTGTTGTAAATGTTTTTATTGATGTTAATCCAGATAAATCTAATTTAGCATCTTCTGCGAATCTTACAGAATGATCTTCATCTGTAACATTCATAGATAATGTTTGTATTAAAGGACAGTTTGTAAATTTAATATCATATAATGTTGCTATAGATGTATTATCCATCATATCATCAAAACCTAAATCAGTCATTTTCAACATATTTTTTATATTAATTTCACGTATTTTATTAAATCCTTGGAAATATAATTCTTCTATATTTAAAGAATTATCTATTGTAAGTGTTTGAACATTATTAATAGCTCTAAATACATTTCCATCATCATATAAACCTGAATATAAATCAAGCTTTTCAATATTTAAGCAATTTGATAATTGTACATTTGATAAATTTTGTATATTTACAAATCGTCTATCTCCTTTTTCAACTAAAGCATAATTTACTATATTTGAAGGTAAACTAAGAGGTCTAACTGTTCTTATTGTAATCATACAATATGCAGAATTAGATGGTGGAGCAACTTCTATAATTTTTTCAGAACCATGTATTGCAGTATCAGCTATACTAGCTTTAGATATAAATTTTTTATCTATATCAAAATAATATATTTCAGTAGTAGAACCATTAACTGGTGCTATTATTTCTTTAACTCCAGAAGTTATTTCCCATAAATTATCTTCTGATATTGTATTTGAATTAGCATTTTTTATTATAGAATATGAACCAGTAACATTATTTTTAGTAAATCCATCTAATGTATTATATGAAACAGAAGTATTTGGTTTTACAGAAACACCACTTATTCCAGTCCATATATTTTGATATCCATAAGGTAAACCAACTGTTCTTAAATTAGTTTGGTGACTTAATACAACATTTTGTATAGTTTCAGGATAATAAATTTCTTCTAAGTTACCACCATCTGTATTTGATTTAATAGCAGTTAATTTAGTACCTCTAACATCTATTTTTCTCAAGTTAGTACAAGAACTAACATCCATAGTTTTGGCAACGTCAAGTTCACCAAATGTAGAGCAATCTTTAAAATCTACAGTTTTTAAATAAGCATTTTTAGATAAATCTGCTTGTTTAAGTTTAACAGCTTTTTGACATTTTAATTCAACTAATTTTGTTGCTGAACCAAGTAATAATGATTCAGGACCCATATCAGTTAAATCACCTATTCTTTTAAGATTATTAGCACAATATAAAATTATTTCATTATCTGTATCATTTACCATTTGTCTTCTGAATATAACTTTTTCATTAAAGCCTACACGTTTTGTTTCATATGTGTTTTTTCTCCAACATATTGTGACATATTGAGGACAATATGTTTCTATCTCAAATTGTAACCACCAATAATGTTGTTCAGTTTTTTCATCAACTTTTATGACTTCATAATCCACCCAATCAGGTCTAGCAGCACGAACTGTTATATTTTCTTTAGTATATGGTGAATTGTATTGTAAGAATAAACTATCGACATATTGGAATCTATTATATAACCATCTTGTTAAATGGTCTTTATTATTTCCATGTAGCATAAATAGATTTGTTTTACCTTGACTTATATATTTAGTATATTGATCTTTATTATAAGCTATTTCTGGTAAAGTATCTATTTGGTCTGTTATTAAATATTTATATAGATTTTCATATGTGTAATTACTTTCTCTCATCATTTTAAATTCATCAAATAATGTTTCTTGCATATATTTATTTAATTTCACCCACATTTTTGATTTAGAACAGTTATATACCTTAGTTGATTCTGAAGGTTCTATATCAGATTCAAAAACATTATAACCTGAATTGTCTAATCCCATACTAGAGTCCATATCATAGAATCCAAACCACCAAATGTCATCACCATACATATTAATCATACAGTTTTTAGCAAAGTTATCTATCATACCCATAGTCATAACATTTAAATAATATCTACAAGCAGATCTTGGATTAAAGAATTTAGGACCTTCTTTTATAAAGGTTTCTTTATCATCAGTATCATTTATAAATTTTATAAATCTAGCTAATGATAATATTGCATAATCTTTATAAGTACCAATAATATTTCCTGTATGTGGTATATTTAGATAATCATAATATTTAGTAACATCATATTCGCCAGTTTCATCCATAAATGCATCTTCATCATAAGCTATTTCAAAGTCAGCCATTATTTTTTTATAAATATCATTTATATCATTAGGATTCCAAGTTACATTAAATGCTCCTGGAGATGTTTCAGAGTTAGCTTTTATTTCCCAACGAACTAAATTAGGTATTGTTTCAAATCCTAAAGATTTACTACAAGATTTATCTAAGTTGAAATTATATAATCCTATCCATTTACCATTAATAAATAATTGACACAAGAAACCATTTATAGTTTCTCTTGTTTTAGGATCTTTTTGTCTAGCAGGATTTGGTATATCTTTAAATACTAGATCATTTACTATCTTAGCAGTGCATGTGTTTCTACAATGTGATGAATCCATATAATCTGCTTTTAAACAAAAAGTATTTTCAGCATATCCAGTTCCATCTCTCTGACTATACATATCTATTTTCTTTTTAGTATATTTTGATATTGATTTAAATTCTTCTGGAGTTATAACATTATCTTTTTTATCTAATATTTCTCCTTGTTCGTTTATTCTATAATCATATAATTTCATTTTATAGTTTTTTATAGGATAAGCTAATGAAGATGTACCTTGATAAGATGTTAATGCAAGATAATCAAATGATGGTCCGTATTTTTTAACATCTGGAGATACATATGTTACTTGTATCCATTGTTTATTATCTTTATTCATAGGACCAACACTACCAACAGGACTGTCTTTAAAATAAACAGTTGGTATATCTTGATTTATTGTAACATAGTTTTTATCATATTTTGCTTTTTGGTCAGCTATATTATCTATATCAGCCATTAAATTTTGTAATATTTCTTCATGTTCTAATGCTCTATTATATATTAAAATAGTTTTTATTTTATTATTACCGAATAATTTTTTGGCTTTATCTGTATTTATTAATATTTTATTCGAATGCTTTATACTTTCATATACTTTATTACCACCAGTACCAGAGTCAGTTAACATTGCTACTTCTGTAAATATTCCGTTAATATATGTTTGAATCATAGGACAATTTCCTTTTTCTCCAGTTTTCCAATCAACATATGTTGCTGAACGGTTTACTACAAAAGTTACTCTCATATTTGTAGCATCAGTATAATATGTTTTAGTTCTATTACCGACAGTTTGCATTCCTGCTTTTTCACTATCAATATAGAAACCTACATATGGAGTATCATTTCCTCTACAATCGATTACTTTAGCATCATTATCACCAGCATTAAATGATTCAAATTGTATATCAAAAGTAAATCCATTTTCAGCATTATCTTCTAATGGTAAATAATTTTCTATTTCAGCCCAACTGACACCATTGTTTACCAATCTACCATCTATCCAACCATTACTAGCATAGTTGTAATCATGAAGAACTAATCTAGCACGTCTACCATTACTTGTTAATACTTCACTATCTAAATAATCTCTATCTATATTTTGATTTGTTTTTCTGCTCATATTAAACCAAGCTTGTAAACCAGGTTTAACGAATTCAATTCTTTTAAAAGAACTTTCTGTTATTTTAATAGAGCAATTTAATTCACCAGCCATAGAACCATCAGTACTAGTTGCTCTTATTGTGAATACATGGTCTCCTTTTTTTAATTTAGCATAAGGTATAGATACCTTATTTGTGCCTAAAATACCATTAACAGTATCCATTAAATCTGAATCTAAATAGTATTTAACACTAAACATATTTTGACCTATTGTGGATATACGATATTTTATATCAATATTAGTACCTTCTTCTACAGTTATATTTGATTGCTTAGAAGATATTAAAATCTTATTAGCATCTACTACAACAACATTAAATTCTAATATATTTGATTTAAATTCATCACTAAATACTTGTAATGTAACAGGATGTACTCCTGTAGTTTTATTTTCTGAAGGGAATACATAACTATTATATCCTTCAACAGCCGTAGTTGTATATTCAACTCCATCAACATTTATTTTTAATACCATGGTTGCATTTTTATCTAATGCACTTACGTTAAATGGTATTTGAATAGAAGCATAAGTATTGAAATCTTGTTCATCATCAAATGATGATGTTATTTCTATACTACCACAAACTACAGTGCAATTTATAACATTTGTCATTTGACCCATATAGTCAACTGCATATATAGATAATTGGTTTATACCTTTATCTAATGAACCGATGTTTACACTACCAACACCTATTTTTTCTAATGTGTATTCAAGTTCTTTTGATTTTTCTCCACATATGATACTAACATATAAATGTGCAGTACCTCTATTTGGAGTATTAAATGTATATGGTATTACCAATACTTCATTTTCTCTCATTGTAAATCGAGATTCTAATGTTGTTGATAGTGTACCAGGTTGTAAACCTCCTCCACCACTTAGTTTAATAGTTTTAACTACCTTACCATTGGCTTTGAAATTTATAACGTTCAATTCACTCTCTTCATCAACATATGTTTCTACGTCATCAAACTTGGATTCTCTAAGAGAAGTTTTTCCTTCAGCTGGTAATATATTCTCTTCCTTAGTAATAGGATGAACAATAACATCTGAACCATCTTCTTGTTTGATACGCATTTCAATATTTTGTATAATGTCCGCCATTATAAATCCCTCCTTTATATGATAATAATACATTAAGAATTTGTTTATTTAATGATATAGACGATTGCTTTTATATAGAAAAAACAAACTTATAATGATTTTATTAAAAAGAAAGGAGAAACGAACATGAATTTATTAGAAAGCGATTTAAATTCTATAGTAATATTTTCAACAGATATTTTACCAACTTCAGTTTGCGAAGAATATTTGGCTACTAAAATGGACGTTGATAAATTCAATACAACAAATGCTGTTGAACGATATTTAGTTATAGAATTATCTCAATTAATAAAACAATCTAAATTAGATAAAATGATTGTTAATGATATAATAGATAGAAGATTTAAAGAAATAATGTATAATAGACAAGATGAGATTGAACGAAGTATTTTGTTTACTATAAAAGAAATAAAACAAATAGATTTAACATATGATACTTTAGAGGCTGTATTAAATAATTCAATATTTAATCCAAATAGTTTATTATATATGAAAACTTTATTAAATAGCAATGGAGATTCTTCTAATGCTGATTATTTGAATATATCATTATCAACTCAAAGTTTTTTAAAGACTATGGAACTTATTAAGTATTTAGCTATGAAATTGGATGTGTCTGATAGTAGATTTAGATTAATTTATAGTCAAATACAAGAAGTGCTATATGATTTTAAAGATTTTTATTCTGATTCTGCAAATTATAATCTTGGTATATCAGATGAAGTTGTAAAAGATAATTTAGTAAGAAATCCTGATACAATAACAGAAGATGACATATATGATATATTTGATAAATTAGGTGGATTTTTAATGAACCAAGTTGATTCTAAATTATATTATATGATAAACGAATTTAAATGTTTATCATACAGAATGGAAGTTAGACAACAAGAAAAAAATACACATACTGAAGCATTTGATTTAGAAAATAGATATAATGATGCTATAGATAAATTTGAAAATATGGATTTATTAAATTCGGATGGTGATTTAGACATAATGAAAGTAGCCGAAGCTTATCAATTAGCACATGATATTTGTAAATATCAATATATGCAAGAAGCAAGTACTACAATAATAACAAAAGGTACTAATAAGATAACTAAAGCTATAGGTAATGCTTCTGCTAAATCTAGGGGAATGGCTAATGCTAAATCTAAAGTAGGTGCTATAAAAAGAGGAGCTAGAATTATAGACGATAGAGCATCTGATGCTGTTAATAGAAAAATAGATGATATAATGAATTTCTCTAGAGATGCTAAAAGAGAAAAAATTCTTACTGGAAAAAATACTGTTAGAGTTGGTCAAAGTTTAAAAAATGCAATAAAGATAATAGTCGGTGGAGCTGCTGGACTTGCAGCATTTGGTCCACTTGCTGGTGCAATTATAGGTTTTATAGGTATTCTTGGAGCAAGAGGTATTAGTAAAAATGTTGAAGACAGAGAAAAGAAAAGAATACTATTAGAATTAGAAACTGAACTAAAAATAGTAAAAGAAAAAGTTGAAGATTCTAAAGCAGAAAATAATAAAAAACAAAAATATCAACTTATGAGAATACAAGCAAATCTTGAAAAAGAAATAACAAGAATAAAACATGGATTAAGATATTATTAGGAGTTGATGACCAATGAATTTTAAAAAAATAGATCTAAATAATTCAAATATCAATAAATATAAGTCTAAACATAAAGGTTTATCGCATATACGAACAGGTAAAGATTATAAAGGATATATCTATATTGATAAACAAGATAATGTTGTTGGGTTTATAAATATGAGGATATCTGATAAATATATTCAGGCAATAGAAGTTAGTCCTGAATATCAAGGTAAAGGTCTGGGCAAAACTTTATTAAACGAATTGATAAAAATGGGAGCAACTAGATTATCTGTTAATAAAAAAAATACTAAAGCTAAAAAAATGTATGATAAATTATTTAAAGTCGAAAAAGAAGATAAACATATGTATTATATGGTATTGGAAATATCAGATTATTTAAAAGAATCTAGAAATTTATCTATTATAAACAGTTTTAGTTTTAAAGATATAACAAATTCTAATATTATACTTACTGAAAATTTTAATATAATTGGAGAAAATACTGTTGTTGTTAATAATATTAATATAACAGATATTACTAAAACAGGAATATTAATGGAAGCTGATGATGATTTAGGTCCTACAGATTACAATTCTGATGATTTGGGTGGTGCAGATGATACTGGAGGTGGAGATGAAGATTTAGGTCCTACAGATTATAATGAAGATTCTGGGGATGACACTGCAACTGATGATACAGGAGATGATTCTGATGATTTAGATACTGATGATGGTGGAGATGATGATTTAAATACAGATGATGATGGTGGTGGAGATGATTTGGATTCATTGGAAGCTGATACTGATGACCCAACAACAGAACCATCAGATAATGGTGAAGGAACAGAAGATGTTGAAAATTCAAATGACGAACAAATGAATAATGACGACCAAAATAATGATAATAATGAAAATAATAAATTTCTCATTAAGGATTTTTTAGAGTTGTATAATAGATTAGATGAAATAATAGAAAAAATAAACTCTAGTGAAAAATTTAAATTTTCTAGAGATGTTGTTTATAATAAAGCACGATTGAATATTGAGAAAATTAGAGATATGCTTTTTGATTATATAACTCAAAGATTTAATAAAGAATCTTATGTATCTAATCTATATCATTTCAATCTAGTTATACAAGCAATTAATATTAATATTGCAATGATTGAAAAATCTCCGACTATAGCTGACATAAATGAAAGAAATAAAGAAAAAGAAGCTAAGTCTAAGAAAAATGAGAAAACCAAAAGGTCGAAATAGCAACAATTTTATAAGAACAAGTTAAAATATTGCGTTATTGGTCGAAAAAATCGAAACAATTATGTAATATTAATAAAATCTAATAAAGAAGGAGTGTTAATTATGAATTATGAAGGTCCTACAAATATAGTTGGTTCTTTTAATATCTCAACTCACGAAGATTTCGATAATGGACTAATTATGTTAAATGAAGCATTTTTAGGAAACTACGGATTAAATGCTGTTGATGATATTGAAAAAATATGTAAAGATGATGTTCTATTTGAGCAATATAAAGAACTTTTAATAGGAGATGTTCTTAATGAACAATTCGAAGATAGATATTTAAGTTTATTCCCTGCTAAACTAGAACAATATATGGAAAATTCAAGAAATGAAATAATATATGAAAACTACGGTGTTGGTCAATTATCACCAGTAGTTGGATATACTCTACCAATATTAAAAAAAGAATATATAGATTGTATATCTAAAGACTTAATGATGACTGAAATACCAGATAAACCAGTAGTTAAAGTTTCTTTCGAAAGAAAATTCCTAAAAGATAAAGATGGAAATAAATATTACATTCCAGAAATATTCTATGATGATAGTTATAAGAAAGCAAATGAATTATCTAAAGGTATTCCTATTTACAATGAACATATAGCTGCACCTTTAGAAGACTACGATCTAATGACTTCATCTATGGGAGCTGGTAAAGTAAGAAAAGGTTTAGATAAATTCTCTCACGATTTACGTATAGAAGAAGTAATTTGTGATGGAAAAACTATAAGTGGTCTAGACATAAGACCTGATGTTGAAAAACAAGGTATGTTCTATAAAGAATTAATGCAAGAAGGTAAGAAAATTACTATAATGGGTAAAGTTAATTATTATGAAGGTACTGTTTCTTGTTCAGCTATAGGTGGAACTTTGGAATCAGTTAAATTTGCTGGTCATGTATCTAATCAATACAATGATAATTCTCTAGATTTAGATAGAGAAAGAACACCAATAACTTGGGCTATAGAAGAACAACAAAGATTCAATACTGCATTAACTATTGAAAAAATTAGAGATATGAAAGCAATGGCTAACATAGACGTTACTCCTGAAATAGTAAACGATATGGCTACTGTTATGACTCAATTTAAAGATAGTGATACATTAGATTTCTTAGCTAATTCATTAGAAGTATGGAGAGATAAAAAAGATCTTCCATTTGGATTCGAAGAAGGATTCGTTGAATCAGCTACTTTCGATTGCAATGTTACATCTGGTATGTTAACTCAATCAGATTACATTGAAAAAGAACTTAAATTTAGATTTAATAAATTATTAAGTTCATTAAAAACTAAATTAAAAACTGAAGAATTAATGTTCGTTGCATTTGCTCATCCAAATAACATAGAATTATTTAATGCATCTGTTAAATGGATGGTAGATCAAGATACTAAAGTTGGTGGATTACAATTAGCATATAAATTCGGTGTAATGACTGAAACTGGAACTAGAGTACATTTTGTTTCTTCTCTAAAAGTTCCTGAAAAAGCTGGTATAAGAGTAGTTGCTTATCCTACTACAGCTAACTATATCACATTCAAACAATATGATTACAGTTTCAATATCGAAAATATGTATCATCATCCATCAGTTCCATTAGTACCAAATATCATGGGTACTCATAGATATAAAACTACAGAGTTACTTCCTATACAAGCAGAAATGTTATTATTAAATAATGATTTCGGTATAAAATCTAAAAAAGTAGCTCCATAAGATTAAATATAAATAGAGAATAGATTTTTGTCTATTCTCTATTTTTTAGCAACATTTACAATTTTAAAAAATATACAATTTAATAACGATGTGTAAATTTGAAAGGAGTGAATATTATGGCTAAAACAGAAATGACTTCATATATAGAAGAATGTTTTAGATCTATTCAATTAAGAAAGAACGTAGATGCCAATTTACGTTCAATTGAAAGAGTTGTGAAAAGAGAATATAATATACCAATAAAAATATCTATAATTAATAATAAACAAAATAATTTCTTTGGTATGTGTGTATATCCTTCACAAGATGAAATAAATAAAATAACAGAATTAATATTAGAAAAAGGGGCTTCAACTGATATAGAAAAAATATATAAAGAATATATAACAACAGCAACTAAAAATGTTGAAATAGATTCTATATTATTATATGATCAAAATTTAAATATGTCAGCAGGTGAAGTTACAGCTATATTTTTCCATGAAATAGGGCATGTTGTATTATCTGAATTAATGGTAGATAGATTTAAACATATGAGATTATATCTGATTAAAAATTATGCTAAAAAAATAATATCAACAGGACCTATAGGTAAAATTACTAAAGCTGTCATGTCATTAGCAGTAGCACAAGCTTTTTCTAATCAATTTAATGCTGAAATGATGAATGAGAAGAAAGCAGATAATTTTGCAGTTAAGCAAGGATATGGGGAAGAATTATATGAAGCTTTAAATAAGTTAATAATAAATGGTAAAGGTTCTATAGTTAAAAAAACAGAAAAAGATGTAGATAATGACCTTAGTGTTACAATGAATTGGGCTATAGAAAATATATCACAGTTACAATATAGAAAAGATAAATTAAAAAGATCTCTTACTATATTAACTATAACTTCACCTTCTAAATTTATTAAAGATATGGTTGGTGATATTAAAGATAAAATATTTAGTAAAAATGAAAAAGAACCTGCTTTCTTTAATGTAACAGAAGCTTTTATATTAAGCAGAAAAGCAAAAGCTCCAGATGGTGCTATTGATAAGAGAACAAAGAAAGTTGTAAAATTACAAAATAGAGAACTTGATATATATAGGGCAGAATTAGAAAGAGTTAAAACTACTGATGATAAGATATTCTTATTAGAAAGACTATATGATTTATTGGATATAGCAGATTATGCGAAATTAATGTGTACTGAAAATCCTAGCATGTTATTACAATCAGAAAAAACAATTGATGCATATATAGAACGAGTAAATGAGTTAATACAAGAAGTTGGTTCAAAACCTATATCTAGAACAAAATATGGATTGTATATAAAATACCCTACAGGATATGAAGGATAATATATGAATATTTTTGAAACGAATAATATATATTATGATACTGAAACAACTAATTTAACTTTTTTACAAGTAGCAGATGACCTTAGAAAATTAGGAATAAAAAATAATAAATTTTTTCTTAGATTAAATGATGTTGGATTAAAAGGTATAGATCCACATAGTCCTATAGTCTATAAATCAGAAGAATTAATATATCGAATAATAAATGAATGTATGAGTAATATTTGGTATTATCTAAGAGAAGTTGCTATGATAGCTGACCAAGGTAACAATAAAGGTGCTAGATATAAATTAAGCAGAGGGAATTTAGCTGCAACTTGGTGTTTTATTAACAGTATATCTCATTATTTTTGTATACCAAGACAATGTGGGAAAACTCAATCGGAAATATCAAATATATTGTGGGCATATTTATTTGGTTTAACTAACTCAGAAATGGCATTTTTCGCTATAGATCAAGATTTAACTTCAGTTAATTTAAATAGACTTAAAGTACAAAGATCTTTATTACCATCATATTTACAATTAAACGAAGAAGTTGTTATTGATGATGTGTTAGGTACTAAAGATAAAGCCGTTGATAATGTTAGAAAAATATATAATCCTATGCCAAAAAATACTATTTATACTAAAGGTAAAGCTTCTAGTAAAGATAAAGCAGTAACAATGGGAAGGGGTCTTACACTTCCATTATATTGGTTTGATGAATTTGACTTCACTAATTATGTTGATGAAATAGTAATGGCTGCAGGTCCATCATTTGTAACAGCATCTGATAATGCTATAGCAAATAATTCAATTGCTTGTCGTATAATGACATCAACACCAGGAGATTTAGATTCAGCTGCAGGTAAAGCTGCTATGAATATAATAAATAAGATGTGTAGATGGTCAGAAACATATTATGATTTAGGAGCAGAAAAAACAAAAGAAATCATTAGTAAAAATTCAGACATAGGTATAGTAGAAATAAAATATAGTTATCAACAATTAGGAAAAGATGATGCTTGGTTTAAAAAATCATGTATGTCTGTAGGTTATGATGAAATAAAAATACGAAGAGAAATATTATTACAAAGAATTCGTGGTAGTAGTGATTCTCCATTTTCACAAGAAGACTTAATGGCATTACAAGAAAAAAACTTAAATGTTATAGATGAAATATTAATATCAGATTATAGAATAGACATTTATAAAAAATTAAATCCAGAGATACCTTATTTAGTAGGTGTCGATGTTGCTTCAGGTATAGATTCAGATAATACTGCGATAACAATAACTAATCCTTATACATTACAAGCAGATGCTGAATTTAAAAGTCCTGCTATAGGTACATTTGATTTAAAACGTTTATTATATACTTTGATTAGAAAATATTTACCAAAAGCTGTTTTATGTATAGAAAGAAACCATTGTGGTGATGCTGTAATAGATGAATTATGGAATACACAAATAAGAAGAAATATTTTCTATAATGAAAAGAAAGACTTAGTAGATAATGGTGCACTTAAAGTAGATCACGGTAGACAATTAACTGAGCCAGAGAAAAGAAGATTACGTGGTGTTTGGACTGGTACTACATCAAGAGAATTAATGATGGATTTATTAATGTTAACTGTTCAAGAACATAAAGATAGAATATCTTCAAATTTCTTATTAAATGATATATTAGCATTAGTTATTAAAAATAGTAAAATACAAGCAGGACCAGGAGCACATGATGATAATATCATGTCTTATCTAATAACATTATATGTATATACTTATGCTAAAAATTTAAAACGTTGGGGAATAATAAAAGGTATGAAAGAACCTGATGCTCAAGATGATGATGGAGGAGCTCAAGAAAAAGATGCTTTTGCTTATCTTGAACAAATAGCTCCAGAAGAAGCTGAAATATTCAGAAGACAACATGAAATGAGAAACCCTGATGATTTTTATAAAGATTTATCATCTAGTATATATAAATCATTATTGGAAAGTGAGAAAATTGATCAAGTCACTAAATCTACTAAATATGTTAAAGATGTTGATTATGAAGAAAATCAATATGAATTAGAAAATGATAAATTAAGAAACCCACATAGTGCTTCATTGGACTTTTTTGATGATTTAAATGAATGGTAAAATAATATAGGAGACGATTCTCCTATATTATTTTTTATTTGAACACTTACAAGTAATTAAAAGAATAATAAATAATATGGAGGTTATGTTATGATAATAAAATTAGATAGTAGTTATGGTGTTATGAGAGTAAATTCTGATAATATTACAACATATTTTAGAGAGAATAATCAGTTATTGACACAATTAAATATGACTGATGGTAAACGATATTTAGTTGAAAATTCACCAGAAGAAATAGATGAATTGCTAATAGGTAAAACTGATTATTCAGAAGAAAATAATTTAAAAACATATAGAGTTAGATATGGTGATATGAAGACAGGTAGATTTTTTGCAGATATACCAGATATAGAAGCACAATCTATAGAAGAAGCAGTTATTTTATGTAAAAAATATATAAAAGAACATAAAACTGACACTGATGTCTTTTTTAATTTATTTAATGGTATTAATTATAATAATATAATTATACTAGATGAAAATGATAATAGACATCAGATTATGTTATCTAAACATGATTTATAGGAGGTATGAGATAATGAACTTAAAATATAAAGTTTTACGAACTATGTACGAAATAAAAGGACGTCATAAATATAGAAATGACAAATATATGCGAAAATATATAAAATCTAAATCTGAAGTTAAAGGCGATGAATTTAGTGTAGTGACAATGACAGCACAAGTTGCCATGGATGAATTGATAGATTTTTTCTTAGGAAAAGATTGGGGAGCTAAAGATAAAACTGTTGAAGAATTAAACGCAATCGCTGTTTATGAAATAGAAAATAGATTTTATTATTGTAAAGAAGATGATGATAAAAAAATAATAAAGAACTTAGAAACATTAGATGCTCAAAAAGCATTAAATGAATTATCTAATTTCTTTTTAGGTAAAAATTGGTATATAGTAGATCCTTTATGTAATCTACAAGCAAATCCGATTGTTGTTATAGAGATAGAAGAAAAATACTACTATTGTAAAAAAGATGAATGGGAGGATTAATATGAAAACATTTAGAGAAATGAGTTTAAAAGAATTTAGAGAAACTGGATTATTATGGGCAGTAAACCAATATCTTCGTAATTTTGATGTTAAATTAGTATTAAATAAATATCCTGAAGATGAAGATTGGAGATTCATGTATCCAGTTCAAGGTGATGATTTAAATTTTATAGATGAAAAAGATAAAGAAAAATCAGATGAATATAATAAATGTAATTTAGAAAAATATTTAAATGGAAAATATGATGTTAAAAGTAAAACTTTATCACTTCGTATTGTTAGATATATTGAAAATCCAGAATCTATTCGTTTAGCTTCATTTAATGATGAAGAACTTGATAATTATAGAGATAGTGAAAATAATCCAGTTAAATGGTATTATGTAGCAGAATTAATATCTAATGAAGGTAAGGTTGTTTTACAAACAAAGAAAAAAGTTCATAAAACAGTAGATTCGGCAGAGAGTGAATTATTAGAACAAATATTAGAAATACCTGTTTTAGGTACAATATTAGAAATGAGGGGGTAATATTATGATACCAGATAGCAATAACGAAATAGATGTTTTTGATGTAGAAAGAATTATGGGAGATTTACCTATAGAGGTAATAAAAGAAAATATATTAACACAAATAGACAATCCTTTATTATATACTTCAGATTATGCTGATGATGTGTATTTAACATTAGCGAATGCTAAAAAAGAGTTAGGTCAAATCGACCAATATAATACAGATATATCTGAAGAATATGATAAATTTAGTTTATTTTTATTGTCACATGTGTCAGATAGATTTAATTTAGGAATAGATGTTGAAATACTAGATAGTCAAGAATTAAACAATTTGGCATATGATTGTTATAAATTTTTTATAGTATATCTTAAAGAAGATTTAGAAAATTTTCTATATAACTATATAATATCAAATAAAGAAGAACTTGGTTCTATGTTTGATAGTGAATATAAAAGAAAAGATGTTACTACAATGAATATGAAAAAAACATGTAATGATAAAAACGATATATTAATATTATCTAATTTATCTGATGTTATAAACTATATATTAAATATAGAATTCGATGCTAGTGAATTTATAGAATTATGTATAGAACCAGGAGAAGAGCTGGGAGAAAAAATAAAAGAATGGGTACAAAATTTCACTATTCCAGGAGATTTTGTTTCATTGATTTTAGATGAACTTAGAATAAATCATAATGATTTAATAGATGAATTTGTTTCATCTATTCGTTTATATATGATAGAAGATATTCAATAAATTAATATAATTGGAGGGATATTTAAATGGGAAATAAAAAATTATCATATGCTGATACTGAACATAGAGTTAATGCTATTAAAGAAACTCGAGATAAAATGCAAGTAGTAAAGAAAAAATATATAAATGACGAAGAATTTGAAAAAATAATGACAGAAAGAATGAAACCATTAACAAATGAAGATATAACAAATATGTCATTAGATGAATTGAAACAATTAAACTATATTGATGAAAATAATAAACTTATAAATGAACCAGATATGGAAGATGATGTGTTACAAGAATATTTAAGAGATATTTTTCTTTATATGAAATCAACACAGACTTTTGATGATGATATCTCTGAATTATTATCAGAATATGATAAAATTCAAGATGAAATGAATGAAATGATCGAAAAAGAAGTTGAAGAAAAAGGTAATGGAGATCTCGTAACATATTTAAGAGATTTAATTTCTAAAATGAAAAAAATAGCAGAAGAAAACAATGATAAAAAAGGAATAGATAAATACACATCAATGACTAATGGTTTTGAAGATAGTTTTACGTTAAATAGACTATTTAATTTATATAATACTATAGGTATCGGCAATACTAAAGAGGAATCAGAAAAAAAAGCAGGATATATATACGATAAGTATAAAACAAAAATGAAAGAATTAGATTTAAAAAATGATTTGATTTATATATCTGATTTAGAAAAAAAATATTTACCTGAAGAATACCACGATAGAAATAATTTATTTGTTTTTATATGTATGAAATATATTAGCAAATTAAGTTTAACAAAAGGTATGAATAAATATGATGAAGGTGTATTTGCTTCTCAAATAACATCTAATTTATTTTTATTATATAAAGATAAATTAAAAGATAATGATAAAAAAATATTATTAAATAATATAATGAGAATATTAGATTTATTTGAATAACATAAATAGAGTATAACCATATTGGTTATACTCTATTTTTTATATATTTAAACAAAAAAATAAAGGAGGCGAAAAGTTTATGTTTAAACAAAAAATAATAGTAAAGGATGGATATATTGTATTAAATTGCCCATATGCTGAGTTCTATATACCTAGATATTTTTTACAAGATGGCTTAGCAGAAGATGCTGGGGAATATTTTAAAAGTTTTGGATTGTTTTATATAAGAACTTTCAGTGCATTAGATAAACCTGACGATTTTGAAATATTAAAATTACCTTCTACTATACATTTCTTCCCTAATGGAAAAGAAAATAGAAAAATGACAATAGAAGGTCAAGAAAACGACTATTTGGTATTAAAGTTCTATAAAGGAGATAATATAACACAATCTGCTATAACATGTTCGAATTCAGCACCAGAAGATTTTTTAAACACAATACTTAGAGGAAGAATACCTAAAAACATTCCTTATAAATATATACTTGAATCATTTATTAAAGTATTTATACTTAATAAAATAAGCATACCTGTACCTATATTTACATTGGAAATGATTATAAGTGAAGTATATCGTTATAAAGAAAATCCTTCATTAAAATACGGACAATATTTAGCTAAATCATTTAATCCTAAAGATAAACAAATAAATTATAGAACAGCGAATATAAGAGATATATGTAAATCAAACAGTTCATTTGCTGGTATATCATTTGAAAATATAGATGAAATGATAACTTCAGCTATAAACAATAATAGAGAAAAAAGAATTGAGACTAAAACTCCTTTCGAAGATGTTATTAAGTTCTAGAAAAAAAGTTTAGACAATATAATAATGGTAATTGTATAAATTTTGAATTGAACAATTATTTAAATTTAATACAAAATAAAAAAGGAGGAATATATCATGGTAATAAATGATGGTAACCCTATTTATTCTTATGATCATCCTTTTAACCAAACACTAATCAATGATAATACTGTCAGTAAAGAAGCAGTTATAACTATACCTGATAGAGTCAATTATCTTTGTGTATTTGTTGGTGCAAAAGGTAGAGATAATAAACTTATAAAACAAACTAGTAGAACTGGTTTCGTTTCTGAATTTGGTAAACCAGATGCTTTAAAATATGGTCAGCCTGTACTGAATGCATGGGCTTCAATAGTTGATAGTTATTCACATGCATATTGTATGAGAGTAATGCCATCAGATGCTTGTTATTCAAATATAATAGTATCTGTTAAATATAAAGTATCTGATGATGGTTTAGTAACTAAAATAGTAGCAGAATCTGTTGGAGGATTAAATGATTTATCTAAATTTAATTCTATAATGGATTCTAAAAATGATGATAATCAAGATGCTGAAGGTTTCAAAACAGTTCCGTTATTTGGTGTTGTATCTAAAGGAAGAGGAAAATACGGAAATAGTTTTAGAATAAGACTTACTCCAGTAGCTAGTAAAAGACCAGATCAATCTTATAGAACATATAGATTAGAACTATTGGATGTTGATGAAGGAAATACTGTAATAGAAGCATTTGAAGGTACATTATATGATCACGCTATAAATTCCATATCATATCTGTTATCAGATGTTGCTGATGGAGAAAATAACGGATCTAGTAGAATAAATATATATAATAATGAAGATGCTATAGAAAAAATATTCGTAGAATATCAATTAGCAGCTCCTTCAGATAAAGATATGACATATCAAATAATAGATCCTATATTTGCAGTTAATCTAGATAAATCTAAACAAGAATTTATCAAACCTGAAGCTATAGGTGAAAATAATGTTGCTTTAGATAGATTAGATGGTATTTCTCTTGGTGGAGGTACAGAAGGTTCTTTAGAAAAACCACCAGAAGGTAAAACTGTTGATGATGTTATTGAAGATTTATATATAAAAGCTTTCTCAGGACAATTAGATAAAGCTATATTATCAACTAGAAGAACTCCAGTTAAATTTATATTAGATGCAAATTATCCTTTAAATGTCAAAAAACAAATAGTTCAATTAGGAATTAAACGATATGATGCTATGATACATTTAGATTCTGGTTTATTAACTACAGTTGATGAAGCAATAGCTTTTGCTGATGAAACTGCAGATTTAAATTACAGAATAGTTTCAAAAGAATTCCAACATTTTGAAATAAGAGATCCTTATAGTGGTAAAAGAGTTCCAGTAACAGTAAGTTATCATTTAGCACAAGCTTTAGCTAAACATATAGAATTATATGGTCTAGGTGTTCCTTTTACTGGTGAAACTTACGCTACCCTTACAGGTGCAATTAGAAATACATTAGTACCAATAATAGATGAATGTGATGAAGATGTAAAAGAATTATTGTACGATCATAGATTAAATTATTACGAAGCAATATCAGATAATGTTTTCGCTAAAGCTACTCAACAAACTGCTCAAGATGCGAATTCTGATTTATCAGAAGAACATAATATGATGGTAGTATTAGAAATAAAAGATATAGCAGAAAGAGAAACTATAGCTAGAAGATATAATTTTGCCGATGCTGAAGATAGAGCTTTATTTAATGAAGTTCTTAATGAAAGAGTTAGATATATGAGAGAATTAGTTCAAGAATTAAATGTTTTATATACTATGTCAGAAACAGAAGAATTAAAATCAATTATACATTGTTATATAGATGTTAAATTTAGATCTATATTTAAATCTTCTATTATCGAAATAAATGTAAATAAAAGAGCTTAAAAGGAGAGTGAATAATAATGGCTAGAGATAATGTAAGAACTTTACAAAGTAATATTAAGAACAACTCTTCTAATATGCAAGATTACTCTTTATTCCTTGGTGGATTAAATGTTAAAAGAGCTGCTCTTGAACAATACGATGTATTGAAAAGAGGTAAAGGTAGAATATTCTTTACTAAAATGCCTTATTTTATGAAAGAACTTATGCCTAATGCTTCTAAAAATTTTAAGCATATAATTGAATATGGTTTCATGAGTATATCAGGTATAGCTAACTTAACAATGCAAACTGACCAAATCACTGGTGGTTATGCAGGAAGAAGTTTTGAATTACCTACTATATTACAAGATGAAACTCAATCAATAACTATAAAAGTTCTAGAATTCTCAGGTTCTCCTGTTAGAGAATATCTAGAAATGTGGATGTCAGGTGTTAGTGACCCTAACTCTGGTTTTACACATTATCATGGATTAGCTATACCTCAAACTAATTCTAGTGGTGTATTAGAAAAAGCTAAAGTTGAAGTATCTCAAGCTAATCATACAGGTGAAATGTTCTATGTACAAACAGATGCTACAGGATTTAATGTTGAATTTGCTTCAATGTTATGTAATATATTCCCTAAAACATCTCCAAGAGATCATTTTAACCAAGAATCAGGTGAAGCATCTCATGTTGAATTAGACCTAGAATTTACATGTACACAATATTGCTCACCAGATATAAATGCTGTTGCACAACTATTATTAAATAGATATAGAGTTCTTTATAATTACCTTGACTTCAAGAGTGATACAGCTAAAACTTCTAATGGTACTTTATATCTTGATTCAAATCAATTCCCAGAAAGTAAAATTGCTGACTGGACAACAACATAGAAAAAATATGGTATATGAGATAATCTCATATACCATATTTATTTTTTAATATCCACCGTTATCATCTGTGTCTTCAGTTGATTTAAATTCTCCAGTTGCTTTTTTTTCTGCTATTTCTAATTTAACTCTATCTAATGATTTATCTATTTCTTCCCAAGGTAGCATTGATAATAAGTTTCTAGCCATATCTTTTCTAAATAAATCTTTTTCTAATAATCTCTCATCGCTATCTTGTTGGTTTTCACCGTATACGTTTTTTATTACTGTATCTAATATCTGATCACCATATCCAATTGTATCTGCTAAATTTGTATTAGGTAATGATTTTGGTTTTTGTAATGTATAATAAAAATTCTCTATATCAGATTCATCCATATCTGAACAATAAAGAAGTATTTTTCTATAAAACATAGTTATGCTTTCATTAAACGATTCTTGATAATTCATTACTCTTCTAAGTTGTTTAGCATTAGCCATTACTAGAGTTTTTGCATAATCTGCTTCATTAATATAGTTCATTATAACAGATGGAACTCCTGTACCATTTATATATGACTGTTTTAAATTTTCCATTAAATCATTTTGCATATCGACTTGTTGACCACTAATTACATCAAACTCGATACCTCTTTCTCCTGATTCACCTACAGGCATGAATACATCTCTACCTGTACCTATTTTACCATATATACTGGAATAATCCATTAAATCTGCTATTGATATTTGTTTACTTTTTATTTGTCTAGCAATAGAATTACATTTATTTATTATATCTTTATCTATTCCTGATTGCTTAACATAATTTATTTTAGTATCTTGAGATTTATCTAAATGTGTAATCATATTAAATATCAATAAAGACAAATATAATTTTGCATAAAACAATGAACCATATAACATAGATACACCATTTCCTTCTTCATCTTCATTTATAGTAAATCTACATATATGATCTGCAGGTATAAATTGATAATGTACTTTTCTTTTATACATATCATCATATAATAATGAATTTATTATAAGTTCTTTAAACTCTTCATTATCTTCTAAATATTTTTTATTAAAAGATTTAACTATACCATTTGCAATGACATCAACAACAGTTCTTTCTTTTTGAGATTTATTAAGCATATTACCAAATACACCACCTCTACCTAATGTAGAACCTGGATTATGTCTACTACATCTATGATTAACAGAATCTAACTCAACATCTTCTATATAATAATATCCTATAATATAATCCATTATTTTTATAGGTATTACTTTTTTTGGGTCAAGTAATTTTATATAACATCCTTTAACATCTGACCAATCATCAATATCTCTATTTCCTTTATTGGATATAACACCATCACTAAAACCTATGTTGTTATCTTTTATTCCTGGTTTTCCATTTTTATATAAATTCATATCTGCCTTTTTTGTTTTTTCTAATTCTTTATTTATTTTAGCATCTTTTAGTTTATCATCTTTTTTTGGTGGATTGTATTTCATTAAAGGATTTAGTTTATTAAATTTTTTTATATCTAACATAGCTGATAATGTATTAGTATTTTCAACTAAAGGCAATGGTATTTCATCATTGCATACATTAAATTGATATTGTAATTCTTCATTAATAAAATTAATATTATCAGATTTAAGGTCAATATCAATCGATTCACACAATCCTTCTAATTCATATGATTCTAAAGCTAATGATTTTATTTTTGAGTTTTTATTATATTGTGCTTTTTCAAACAATTTAGATTTAGGTATTACATAAACGTAGTATTCGCCATATTTCAATGTTTTTAAAACAATATGTTCTCTTACTTTATGATTTAATTTATATTCTTTTTCTATACGTTTAACATCTTCTATAAGGTCATCATATTTTTCTCTTTGTGCAGTATCTGTTGAAAAATTCAAACTTCTCGAAATCTCTGCACCTATATTATCCGCACACAATATATCATCTCTAGTCGTATTAAGAGCTTCAGTTAATTCAACTAATTGGTCTGATATGATTTCCAGATCTTTAAAAAGTAAAGATTTGTTTCTAAAACGTTCATTAAACACTTCAAATATGGAAGAATTTTTTGTATTAAACAAATCTTCTATCATAGCATCAGGATTAGACATGTTTTTAAAATTAAAAGCTGTAGCTCCAGTTCCTTCTCCAGAATCTTTTAAAGATTGTAATAGGAATGTTCCTAATCCAATTTTGTCATCTTTTTCTTTTTTATCTATATTTTTATTATCAACGCCCATTAAAGTATCTATATAGAGCTCCATTTTGTCTATACGTTGAGCATTATCAATCGGACTTTGATAAGTACCTGTTGCAAGCTGTTTTATAATTTCTTCTGAACCATTATTCAGATTATTTAATTCTTTACCATTAACATCACTATTTTTTTTATCGTCTTTAGGCATAATGTCATTACACTCCTTTCTTAAAATTATTTGTAACGCATTATGATATTGTTTTAACGATAAAAAAACTAGCCTATCGAAATCGATAGGCTATTCTATTAAAGTTTTACAAAATGATAAAAATAATATATTTTTATATATTTATCCTTGTATTCGTGTGTAAATTCAAATATTGAATAAAATGTTTTATCCATAGGGACTATTTGTATATTTATATTATTTATTTTAGTTAAATTACTAAATAATTTATGAGTTAAAAACATTCTATAACCTTTTATATCATAATCAATAAATTTCTTTTCTTTAAATAAATCTATTAAATCATTACAATTTGAACATATTCCTTTTTTAGCTCTGATTTCTATTAATTTATCTATATTTAACTCATCTGATAATATATAATTTCCTATTTGATATTCTCCATCTGTTGTGTTTATATATATTTCATTATATTTTACTGTCATACTTTCTATTTTAGTTTTACCATTTTTAATACATTCATATATATTTTGACATATTAATTGTATTAAGTCACCTTTGTTTAAATTAAACAAATCTTTCAATCCTGAAGTTTCGCATAGACATTTACATCCTTCTAGTTTCATATCTGTAGAAAACACATTTCCTTCATAATCAATTATAATTGAATTATAAATATTTTTAGTCATATTATTAAAAAATTCAAGAGTGTTTAAAAAAGCACTCTTTTCTTTTTTATTATCAAAATCTACATGATATTCATACATTACACAACCTCCTTATCTTTTCTCCTATAGATATTAGGTTCTGGTACTAAATTTTCCCTGTCTAAATCAAATTGAAGTGCAAATTTTTCCAATACCTCTGTTGTATTAGGTAAATTAAACCATCTAACCCCTGTCATTATAGGATTATCACATAACATATTTTCTATAAATTCTTTACCTGAATCATATTTATCTTTTTTATCTTCTTTTTTATTTGAACGTCTATCTCCCATTTCATATGCTGTATATCTATCATATACTTTTTCTTCAAATGATATTTTACCAACAAGAGTGTGAGGTCCAATATTATGAAGTATCTTAATACTTGGATATAGTGATGAAAAGTCAAAATCAACTACATATTTTCTAAGATATTTATTTAATCTACCCATTATAGTCATACCATTCTTATTTGTATTTAATCTAGGGTCACCGACTAATGCTCCTGAAAATTTCTCATCTTCTTCTTCATCATCATCTTTATCATCCCAACTTTTATTATAATCAACATTTAAATTATTACCTATAATATATCCTTGTTTATAGTAATCTACATATGCTAAATTTCTTAATATTCTAGTTTCACTAAAGCATTGTCTATAAGGTGTAAAGTTTTCTATTGAAGCTATATATAATGTTTCCAAATCTGAAGTTCTTCTCTCTATACCATATTGTAAAAGTGAATCCTTTAAGTTGTATATATAGAATTTTTTATAATCTACATATGGTAATGTTTTGATATTAGCTTCTTCACTATAATCTATTTTGGCTTCACCTATTTCTTTTTGACCTACTATATTTAAACTTAGTGAACCTAATTCTGATTGTCCTTTACGAACTTGACCATATAATATCATTTGGTCAACCCACACAGTATAATCTGATAGAGTAAACCAATCTTTCTTTTGTTTTATTGCAAAATGAAGTTTATCTTCATAATAATAGCATTTTTTAACTGGAAAATCTGGATGACACATTATATCTTCTGGATTATAACCTAATACTTTTATTCTATCAATAAAATAATTAGCATCGAATTTCATATTCCAAAACATTATAAAATCTCTTTTTAATGCATGAACTAAAGAAAAATAATCACGTATCATTTTTATTTCATCTTTCTCATCATACATTAATATTTTATATTCCCATTTTCCATAAAATTCTGTGAATAATTCATCACATTCTTTTTTAACTTCTTCTATGTTTTCTTCAAATTCTGATATTAAAGGATTTTTTTCATTTCTTAACAAGAAACTATAACATGTTTTTGATTCTTCATCTATTAATGCAATAGCATTTATTGGTGCTATACCACCGTCAACAAATCCTTCTATTCCTATACCATCTACTTCTATATCTGAATATAGTTTAGTTATTTTCTTTATTTTATCATTATTATATTCTAATCCCCATTGTATTCTATAATATGCTTCAGGGTCATAATCTGAAGCCATAACATATTTATATTTATGAAGATTTTTTAATGCATTTCTATTTTTTGTCAATACACAGTTTCTTAAATATTCAGCATAAGCTCCACCTGCATTATTCGCTATATCAAATAACACTCTATTTGTTGTTGTTTTGAATGCTTCTACTTGGTCTAAAGGCATTACATATTTACCATAATCATATGTTCTATATTCTGGTTTTGTAAAAAAAATTTCCATTGGTGGATTTTTTATATGTTCTAAATATTTCTTTCCTGTTGATAAATCTTTATATATTATATCTATGCTATCGTCTTCTTTTTTATTTCTTTTTTTATTATATAACATATTGATTAACATAAGGTTTTCTGTCTTTGTATATTTCTGTTTTAGAAATTTCATAATAACCTCCTATTTTAAAATATAACCACTTTCTTCTGCAAGTTCTTTAACGTATTCTGTTGAAACTCCCCATCTTTTAGATATTATTTCATAAGTGTCTATTTCTTCAACGGGTTTTGTTTGATAAGCATAATAATTATTTTTTAAATTTATAATTATATATTGCTTTAAATTTTCTCTAAACATTTCTGCCATTTTATCAAAATAATCCATTTATTTCCCCTCCCATTTGTTAACAACTACTTTTACATTATCTTTACATTTGAAATACGTTTTTTGAGAATTTGCTATACTATAATTATCTTCATATATTATGTTTATATAATTATTATTATCTAAATATTTACTCATTTCATATTCGAAATCATTTATAGAGTTTAACATATTCTTGTATGCTACCATAAATTTAATAGCATCCTTCTTTTCTATTTCAATATATTCTTTTTCGCTTTCTAAGTCTAAATCACTTATATATACGAATCCATCTTCTCTAATACCTACTTCAAGGTATCCTATACTAGAATCTTCAGGACTTTTAAATAACAATGAGAATTGTCCGAAACAACCATCATGTTTCCATTTATTAAAATTTTTATCTAATAAACACTTATTATCATTTGTTTCAAATAATTCATCCATTGTGTATTTACAATCCCAATATTTACTTTCTATTTTTTTCATATTAATTTACCTCCTATTTCATTCATACTTAATTGTTAAAAAAAATATAAAAAAATATAATGTGCAGAGAATGCACATTATATTTTATAAATATTATTTATCTGCATAATAAATTCCAATCAAACCTAATTCAACAACTTTTTCTTCATTAGTATAATCAAAAACTTTAAAATTTTTACATCTATTAACTATCATTTGCCATCCTAATCCAAAACGAATATTCTTTTTTTCACATAATTTTTTAAATTTTTTGTTTTTATTAGAACCATTAATTTTAGTACAATTTAAGCATTTAATTCCTTGAATACAATTAAGATTCATTACTATTCGTTTCATGATATATTGTAACGATAAAATATTATTTGTTTTTAAATCATATATAATATTTCCTAATATTAATAATAAATAATATAAATCTTCATCAGTAAATTCATTGCTTTGTATTGTATTTCTATACATATCTAGATTTAAAGTATTTAAACTATATTGATTTATTACATAATGATATATAAAATCATTACATAAAAATCCTTTAGTCATATTGTTTATTTTATATCTTATAATATTTAAATTATATAATAAATCATCGTGTTTATACTTAATTATATTATTAAAACTTGCATTTAAAATATCTGTATTATTAATATTTTCAATATTAATAAATTTAGAATTATAATAAAAATCTGGTTTAATATTTATAATTTGTTTTGGTAATAATTGTATAGCATAATTTATTCTATTATTTTTATTATATGTTATTATTTTTCCAACAGATGTTATTAAACAAGATTTATTTTTATTTCTTGAGCAAAATTTCCCATAACTTTCATTTAAAACTAATTGTGTATGATCAGCCAAATATTCATCTCCTTTATGTAAATTTATTATTGTTATACAGTTTTTATCTAATCTATGATATGGTCCTCCAATCATAGCTTCAAAAGGTATTATTGTACCTTCTCCTTCATATTCCAATCCTGGTCGTTTTATTTTCTTTTCTTCATTATTTATAATTTGTTTAAAACTATAAAATTTGTTTATATTATTATTTTTATTTAATATGTTTTGATTTTTATTTTTATTACTATTTATATTTATATTAGACATATTATTTTCAATAGTATCATTCATAAAATATCAACACCTTTCTTTATTTTTTTTGAAAAAATAAATAGAATATAATTCTCGATTACAAGACGGGGTTAAGAATCATGCACATGCTCTAAAGACTTTATTATTCCTTAGCGACACTACACATCGCACCTAGAGACTTTATTATTCCCTAACCTACGTGTGGTTACTACAAATTCAATGTCACCTAGAGACTTTATTATTCCCTAACCTAACACCTTTATTACACCCCTAAAGACTTTATTATTCTTTAGCGATGTATTCTATTCATCTTTCATTTCCTTCATATAAATATTATATGTTGTACTTTGTGAATTGTATTCTATTACTAATTTGTTATTAAAAATATAAAATTATATATGAATATTCATATCATATACTTTTTTCATTAATTACCTATTTATCAGCGTAATAAATTCCTATTAAACCTGTTTCTAGTACATCATTATATGATACATTATCAACACGATTTTCTATATTAAAGTTTTTAGATCTATTTATTACTATCATCATTGCTTTTCCAAACGATATGTTTTTATTTTGGCATAATTGAGTAAAACGTCTGTTTGCTTTTTTATTAACATATTTATCTTTGTGTATAATAGTTATACCCTGTACTGCATTTAAATCTAAAACTATATGTCTAAATATTGTTAAAAGTTTTAATGATTCTTCGGTTTTTAAATCAAATATAACATTTCCTAATAATATACTTATTTCATACAATTCCTTTTCAGTAAAGGTGTTGTTTTGTAATTCGTCTTTATATAAATCAACACTTAAACTATTTAAACTATATTGATTTAATATATAATGATAAATAAAATCTTCTGGTAAAAATTCTGCTGTTAATTCATTTATTATATGTCTTAATCGAGAAACCAAATATAATAAACTGTTATATTCATATGTCATTAACTCATCATAAAATTCTTTTATATCAAAATCAATATCGCCTATTAATTTTACAGGACAATAAAACATATCATCTTCTAACACAATATCGTTATTTAATAATTCTATAGAATATTCTTTATCGCCATTTTTTCTAGCATATTCTTTTATTTTACCTGTTGCGTGTATTAAGCATGAATTCAATGTGTTTCTTTTAGTAAATTCTTCTAAACTTTCATTTAAAAATAATTGTGTGTGATCTGCTAAATATTCTTTTCCTCTATGAAGATTAATTATAGTAACACAATTATCGAATCTACTATATTCACCAACAATCATTGCTTTAAATTTAATTATAGAATCATTTTCTCTATTAGTTAATCCTGGTCTTTGTATTTTTTTCTTATCATTATCTATGTTTTGTTTATAATTATAAATTATTTTATTTATGTTATTATTTATAATATTTTTACTTTTACTTTTGTCTACTGTCTTATTTTTATTCATTGTTGTTTTACTTTTGTCTACATTTTTATTTTTATTCATTGCTGTTTTACTTTTATCTACTGTTTTAGTTTTATTCATTGTTGTTTTATTTTTATTACCTTCGATATTTAAATTACCCATTTGTTTTTCATTATCAGTCTTTGAAATATTTTTATTGTTGTCTTTGTTTAAATCAACATTTTTCATTTTGTGTTCCTCCTTTTTATAAATTAAAATAAAAAATAGAATAAGCCAAAATGTCTTATTCTATTTTTTTATGTAAGCCCCTTTCCTTCCCATATATGTCACCATATATGGGTTGTACTCAAGTATAAAGATAGACCCTCACGAGTCAATCCCCGTTCCTTATATCTATATATAAAATATAGATACGTTGTACTAGGTATAGAACTGATTCTAATGAATCGGTCCCCCTTTCCTTCCCATACATGTCACCATATATGGGTTGTACTCAAGTATAAAGATAGACCCTCACGAGTCAATCCCCGTTCCTTTTCATCTCTATATAGAGATGCGTTGTACTAGGTATAGAACTGATTCATTAAAATCAGTCCCCCTTTCCTTGTCATATGCGTCACCACATATGAGTTGTACTCAAGTATAAAATTGACCCTCACGAGCCAACCCCGTTCCTTTTCATCTCTATATAGAGATGCGTTGTACTAGGTATTAGAACTGATTCTAATGAACCAGTTCCCCGTTCCTTGTCATATGCGTCACCACATATGAGTCGTACTAAGATATCGGACGAGGGAGGGTTAAGAATTTGCTCATGTCCTAGAGACATTACCATCCTCTAGCCACACTACACGCCATACCCAGAGACATTACCATCCTCTGACCTATCCGTGGTCACTACAAATTCATTGCTACCCAGAGACATTACCATCCTCTGACCTAACACCTTTAATTACAACCTAGAGACATTACCATCCTCTAGCGAAGTATCCTACTGGCAACCTAGAGACATTACCATCCTCTAGCGTTGCTGTCCTACAAATTTTTTTATTACTATTTTGTTAATATGAAAATAAAATATTAAACGAAGGTCCAGAAAGGACCTTCGTAATATCAAGCTATTTAACTAATGAATGTAATTCTTGAGGACTTTTAGCTTGACAACCTATCATTCTAAATTTATTAAGAAAACCACCTCCTCGTAATGGACGTCCATAAACTATTGAAGTTGTTATTATAATTCGTAAGCCTAGAACTTTAGATGCGTGTATAAATACGTATTTAGGAACGCCTGGTTTTTTAAATACCATATATTTTGCAGTTTGGATTGCTTTTGCACGTGGCATGCGAGTTAAACTTGAACCTAAAACTGAACCTAAGAACATATAACCTTTACCAATCATTATACCTTTAACATGTTTTTTCATAAATACCTCCTAATTTGTTGCCCTTATATTTAGACGAGAATAATCGACAACTTCGCCTTATTATATTACTTTCACATATATAATATAGCGATGAAAGTATTACATTTTACATATTATTCGTATATTTCTATAACTTTATAAGATCTACCGAATTTATCTGTTGCATATTTATGATCCGCACTGAATTTAACTTTACCTAAATCTTTTTTATCTGGAATAGGATAATCTAACACTTCATTTCCATTGTCCCCAACGGCTATTATTTTCCAATCATCATTTACTGCATTATATTTTATTTTTAATTCAACGTTTAGATTTTCATATAATATATATTTATTAGCTTCATCTGATCTATCGGTTTCCTGTTCTAATCTTTTAGCTATATGGTCATCTAGCATTTCATTTCTTTCTGATAATTTATTAGCGTATTCTATTTCTTCTGGGGTATCGTTATATGTTTGTATCGAAGGACTGTTATCATTTAACGCATCCATGAAATTATTTCTTCCAACACGCATTATTTCTTTAAAATAACTATTAGCACTATATTCAGCACCGTCTCCTTCACCTTCTCCAGCAAAACGTTTACCTTCTTTAAGTTGTAATTCAAGGATATTTTTTTTAAGAGAAGTCAATTCTTTTACTATTTGTAATTTAGTTGATTTAGTTGTTAATATTGATTGAATTAAATCATTTGTATATTTAGATACACCCTTAGTTTTAGAACCTGACATTGATTCATATTTTTTATCTAGTTTTTTACCAAATTTATTTACTTCATCTAATAAATCATTAAGCATAGTTAATTCTTCTGCAAATTCTTTTTTAAGTACATTATCTCCATCTTTAAGTTTAGTATAACTTCGTTTTCCTTGTCTAGCAATATCTCCTGTAACATCATCTTCATATTCATTTTCTGCCCAATCATCTGCTATTTGATAAAAATCAAAATCATTTGTATCTTCAGCAAATTTTTTTATTTGATCTAAATTTTCATCATCATTCATATCATTCATTATTTCTTCATAATCTGATAAAAAATCATATTCTTCATTATAACTAGTATCGAAATTACTATTATCTTGAAGTTCAGGATCATTATTTAAAGCATCATAATTCATATTATCTACCTCCAATATATTAAATAATTATATAATTGTATTTTTATATAAAAAAAATAAAGTGGAATGAATTCCACTTTATTTTTAGGTTTATTTGTTAGTAACTTCAGGAGATTTTTTATTAAGTGGTGTATATTCTTGTAAATATTGATCATCACCTAATATCTTATTTACATCTAATGGAGTAAGTAATCTATATTTCTTTATAGGCATTTTTATAAGAACTTCTTTTTCATTTATAAAACTGTTATACATGCCTCTATATACACTCTTTTCTTTATCATAAGCATCTTGTAATATTTGTTCTATATCAATAGCTTCCATATCTTCATCAATATATATTTCTAATACACCTCCGAACATATTACATTCAGAGTCACATCTTCTAGAAAAATTCTTAGCAGTTCTTAAATCTTTAGAACAGCTTATATATCCACCATCATAATGTCTTAATACTGATAATACATCAGGAACACCACTTTCATTATAGAAACCATGATAAACCACACCTGTATATTTATAATCTCCTATATATCTATCCATTAATTTTTTACATTCATTATCAGGTCTAAAACCTCCATATGTTAATGCGTTTTTTATTTCTTTATATTTAGTTATGTTATCAAATACACTATCATTTAATATAGCATCTATTTTTTCTATTATTATAGATTTATCTTCATCATCTATATTATTACATATAGTTTCTGTTTTCATATCTTTTATTAGATTGAATAATTTTAATTTATCGACAAATCCAAAATCACTTACAAATGGATTCATATCTTCTACTATCTTTAAATAGCCACAATATTTTTCTCCTACAGTTTGTGATAAATTAACATTTCTTGAAAAATAATCTATGCTTGTTCTAATAATAGCAGTTATTAAAGCTGTTTCTTTATTTCCATCATAATCATAATCTGGTTTAACATCTTTGTTTTTCCATTCATTTACAGTAACAACAGGTCTATTTATTTCTTTAGATTCTCCAGTATTATCATAAATATCTTTTTTACCTCTATAATAGATTATATTATCTACAACATCAAAAGCATCAAATGCACCTACTATTTTATAAAACAATTTTGAAAAATACATATCTAAATTATTCACTGGTTGTTTTCTAACGTTACCTGAAGTATACGCTAATAATAATTTAGTTGCAACAATAACTCTTAAAAGAGTTATATTAGAATCTCTTTTGTTTAGTTTGTAGCTTGAACCTGAATAAGCACCATATCCATAATCTGGTTTTTCATCATATATGAATTTAGCAAATGTGTCTATTCTGTCAACCAAATCGCTTGGTATATTATAATCAAATACCATATTATTTGATTCTAGTCTAGATAATATTCCAGAATCTATAAAATAATTATTAAAATATGTCACTGTCTTACTAACAGCACTCATATTTTCTCTATTAAAGAATTTAGAATCATTTCTCACATTTAAAGAATAATCATTCATTTTAAAATCATTATATTTCATATACACATACCTCCGTTTATATATTAGTTATATTATTTATTTCAGGGTGTTGTTTTAACACCTTTTTATTTAATTTTATTATTAGATTAGTATATATTGTATGATTATTTACAGCTTGAAATATATCAAAGCATTTTGACAAAACATTACCATCTGATGTTTCTGCTATATCAGAAACCATTGTTATTGGATTTTTATCTGTTAAAGATAAAGTAGTTTCATAATAAGACATAGTATCTGTTGTTATTTTAGTTGTGTGTAGTTCAACAACTATATCACCTATTACTAAATAGGACGTAAGAGGTAATCTATTATCAGAATATAGTAATTTTTCTATTTCTGTTAATGTATCACCTTTATTTTTGAATATACCTTTTTTATATTTTAGAATATCCTCTTCTAATAATTCTTTTACTACTTCATTGTAATCAACTATCATTTTTGAACCTCCTTAATAAGCTTTTGGTAAATTATTATCATGCTCTATATCACTTTCTATACGGCGATAATTTATAAACATATCAGTTCCTTTTATTTTTCCTTTTTCTAATATTTTATATTTTCCTCCAAATACCTTATTTTTTTCCTCCACTTTTTGACCAGTGTGTAATTCAATTTTTTCTTTTAGCATATCATTTTCCCTCCTTGAAATAATAAATGAATGAAGTATACGATTTGTATACTTCATTCATTTATATAATATATAATTGATTTTACTAACTTTTTCATCAATTTTTAAATATAATGTTACCGTATTTAAAATTATCTGTATCAGTATCAGATGTCAATATTAAGTCAACGGGTTCATTATCAAACATATTATTGTGAGTAATTAAAAATACTTGTTCACAATTAACTTGCTCTATAAATTTGTATAATATGTTTATAAATTCTTGTCTATTTTTATTATCTAGTGGTCCATCTAATTCATCTAGACATATTATATCATATGTTGTCATAGATTGGATTATTAAAGATAAAGATAATACTATAGATATAAAACTACTTTCTCCTTGACTAGCATTTATTATATCTGGTACTAATATACCTTTTGTTATGAATGGAATTCTAAATTCATTTTCATTTATTATGAAACTATCTATTTGTAATTGACCATCAAAGACAGATTCTAATAAAGTATTCATTAATATTGGGCAATTTTTCAAATATACATTTAAATACAGTAGAGGTATACCAGTAGATGCATTTAGAGCATCTCTTATTTCATTTATATCCTTGAATAATAAATTTAAAGCATTATATTCATTTGTTAAATTAGAATATTCTTTTAATTTATAATCCAATTCCTCTTTATGCTTATTATCTAATTGTATACTAGAATTAATTTTATCCAACGTATTTTGTAATTGTGAATTACTATGTTCCAATTCATTTTTTAATTCAACATTATATTTTATTTCTTTTAATCTGTAATCAATATCATTAAAGTCTTCTTTTAATTGATTTAAATTACTTTTTAATTTCAAAGCTTGTAATATATCATTATCTTTTTCAATACATTTATTTTTTTCTTCTTTAAGTTTATTTATTTCTTCTTGTGTTGATTTGATTATAGAATCATTTTTGTTTATTTTATCCTTTATCATCAATATTTGATTTTCTATAGTTATTGTGTCTAAACCAAAATCTTTTATTGTTTTATATTCTTCACTAATTTTATTTTTATCCAATATATACTCATCTAATAATTCAAAAGATTCAGCATCATCTATTGCTAAATTTAATATATTTGTATTAAATAAAGGTTTTCTATCACATATGTTAGTTAAAATAATATTTATATCATAATCTATAGGAATATCATGTTGTAAATCTAAATTGTTTATGATATCAACAATATTCAACATAACTCTATATATATCATATAATTCATCATATCCTAATAAATCTTTTTTTAATTCTACTAACTTATCATTATTTATATAATTTTCATTTAATTTATCATACAAATTCTTATAGAAATACATATAAGGACATTCTTTATTGCATTTAAATTCCAATTCTTCTTTTCCTAATATTTCTTCTAATATTGTACTCTTTATATTAGTTTCATTTAAATAAGAAATTTCATTTTCTATTTTTATTCTATTATCAGATAATTCTTTTTCAACATTTTTATTTTTTAACATCAAATCTGCTATTATACGTACGTTTGATGTTTTATATTGATTTAATGAATTATATGCTTGTGAAACTAATCTCATATTATCTTTTAATCTAAGTAATTCATTTTTATTATATCTGGTTCTATCAGATAACTTCGTTTCAAGTTTTTTTATTTTAACTTCATATGATTTTATATTATCTTTTATATTATTCAATCTAGCAGAAGATACTGATGTTTTAAGTTTATTTTCTAAATCTTGTATTTGATTAAAATAAATATCTTTTTCTGATATTTCTTTATTTATTATTGCTTCTTTAGAATTTATATCTGTATTTATTTTATTTATATTCCTTTCAGATATTAATTTATATTCAGTTTCATTTTCATCAATATCTTTTATCAACAATAGTTTTTTCTCAGAATTATTTATAGTTTCATTTAATCGATTCCATTTTGATTCTATTGTATCATAATCACTACATACTAAATTTTTAATTTTATTTTCGTTAACAGCTATTTGTTTTATCAATGATTGTTTTTCTTTTTCATTAGTTATTATCCTATTAGATAATACGGATATTTCATTTTCAAAATCACCTATATCTGATACATTATATTTACTTAATTTATCAGATATATTCTTCATTACTGCTCTAATATTTCTATATTCTTCTGATACTTTTTTATAAAAATTATTATATATATCAATATCAGAGAATAATTTAGTAGCAAAAGCTTTTCTATTAGTAGCTTTCATATTAATAAGACTAGTTACATTACTACCCAATCTCATTAATTTTAACAAGTCTTGGTCTATACCTAATTCATTATAAACTTGCTCTTTAAAACTTTTAACATTACCATTACTATTAAGCTCTTCTCCATTTTTACTTATATATGATTTAACAGATTTATTTTTATTTTTAAACATATAAAAATGTTTTATTATATATTCATCAGTATTGTTTTGTATGTGTATTTCTTTATAACCATCCATTCCTTCTTTTATTAAGCAAGTATCACTTCTAACATCCATATTTCCACATGAAGCAAAAGGATGCAATTCTGATAATATAGAAGTTTTACCAGAACCATTTTTACCAGATAAAACTATTAATTTATTTTCTGATTTACTAAAATCTATTTCAATTTCAGGTTTTTTCATACCTGACATTATATTTACAAAATTTTTTAATTTCAAATATGTTATTTTCATATAACCACCTCCATATTAAATTGTTAATATTTAAATGATTTTCTACTATTAAACAAATACATAACGATTAATATAATAATAAGAAAGGAGATTTTATTATGGATTATAATGAATTTAATTTAAGAAAAAACTTTATATTAGAAGAAACATTGATACCATTTGGAATTTCATCTAAATATAAATTTGTAGATGCAACTAAAAATAATGATATTATAATAGAAGAAGGTGTTGTAAAAAAAATAAAAGACAAATATCCTATTTACGTAGTTGTATCTTGGTGTAATACAGTACCAGATAAATTTATATCTGCTGTTACTAGATGTAAATATTGCCATGCTGCATTATCTTTAGACGCATCATTAAAAAAATTATATAGTTTTAATTTGGTTAATCATGTTAAAAATAAAAGAGGAGGCTTTAGTATAGAATCATTACAAACATATTTAAATGATTATGAAGATAGTTTAATGGCAGTATTTACAATATTTTTAGATAAAATAAAATTTGATGCCTTGAAAAAAAATGTAAAATGGTTTACTGATCATGCTAAAGAGTCGGCTTATAGTTTTTTAAATATAATAGCTTATGGATTACATTTACCTATTCAATTTACAAATAAAATGGTGTGTTCACAATTTGTTGACAATATATTAAAAAAAATAGGAGTAGACGTTACTGGTAAAAGAAGTTCACAAGTATCAGCTGCTACATTTTATAAATCAGATTCCGAATATATCTATAAATGTTATGAAGGGAAAATAAAAACATATAAACCAAATATGCTTAACAAAGCTGTAGATAGAATAAAAAATACTGCAAAAGTATGTAGTTAAAAAAATATAGAGATATGAGAAAATTCTCATATCTCTATATTCTTATTTATTATTCATTTTCTTTTGATAAATTTATAGTATCATCTTCTTCTTCTAACACTATAAGTTCAGGAACATATTCTTCAAATTTACAACATGTTATATTTAGACATTGTTTTGTTTTTCTTCTCAAAGTAAAATCTTCTATAGGTCTTTGGAATTTACAAATTACTCTAAATTTACATTCTTTACATTCTAATTTACCATAATCACTTTCATTACCATTGCTATCTATAAATTGAGAACAATTTATAGATAACATACCATTAGTATCTTCTTGAAGATTTTCTTCCTTAGTTTTTAAAACTTCCATCCATTTACAAAATTCTATGTTTTTACAATTAGTACATTGCATCATAATATATACCCCCTTAATTAAATTAATATATTTTGTATAGTCTTTTTTATTGTTAATATGAATAAGCCTAATGTTATTAATGTTATTAAAACTGGAACTTTATAGATAATACCCAATACTAAATATATTGATATTATTTCTGAACAAAATGCTCCAATCACAGCATCTATAATTTTTCTCATATATCTACCCCCTTAAACTTATTGAAACTAACATAATTATTGCACTTATTATAAAATATAAAATAGCTAAACTATTGTATATCATACTAAACGCATAACAACTTGACATGAACATAAATATTGATGATAGTATTCCAAAATTTGATATTTTTCTCATTTGTTTTTCCATAATAATCTCTCCTTTATTTTCTTCTTGTTAATGAATATTCTTTTGCTATTTTGTGCACTCTATATTTTGATATACCAACAATTATAGCTATGTCATCATAACTATATTTGTATTTAGTATGATCATATGTTTTTCTTTCTTCCAAATATGTCACAACTACTTTTTTCAAAATTTCTTCATATTTCATTTCGGCTTCTTCTTTTTTAATTTCTAATATCGTATTATTCATAAGAATACCTCCCAATATTTTATATTAAAGATATTTATCTACATCTGCAATTTCATTTGAAGTGTCATCTTTTGGTAGATTCATGAAATCTCTTATAGTTGGAATTCTTTTATTTGTTTTATTATCTTCATCTATATTATTCATTCTTTTCTTAGATGATTTTTTATTATTATCTTCATGTGATATAGTATTCACTTCTTCAAAATTTGGTAATGCCAACGCCCATCTTAATATTTCAGCATTAAAGTCTAAGATTGATTTATTTAATTCTCTTAGCGTCATGTCATCTTTCTTATCATCTTTTGCTCTTATAGTTTTATTATCATCTATATATAAATATTTATTATTATTTAAATTTAATTTGCCATTTGGTCTTATTACATAATTATATATAAAAATGTCATCTATAAATCTTATATAACCACTATTACCATGTTCATATACATGACCAGAACAACACCATTCTGTTTTATATCCTTTCTTATTTAATAATAATATCGGTGTTATCATAAGATCATCTAATATCACCATATCTAATAATTTATAATTACCATTTTCATCTAATGTACCTATATGTGGAGCATCTATAGAATCCATACAACCATAACCATTAGCAATTATTCCTTTTTCAATATTAACCCATTTCATAATAAATTACCCCCTTAAATATATTATAAATCAACATCTTCTTCTGAATATCCTTCAGAAGAATCATATTTAAACACTTTAAATGTTGGTTCTTGAGAATCTTTTTTATCTCTAAACTCAACATAAACGTCCATATCTAAAACGTCTGCCCATTTCCAGGCATTGTTTACTGTTAATGCTCCTCTTTTTCCATCTGGAGAAGTTTTAACATCAAGACTTGCTTTGATATTTGTTATATCATGAGTCTTTTTAAATTTACTCTTATAATCTTTTAATGATATTTTCTTTTCTAGTAATATCATTTTTATTAATCTCTTAAAAACATCGTCATTTTCATCTATGTCAGGAAGATAGATATCAGTAGATTTATTGATATCTTTCATTATTTTATTTTGTATTTTTGGACTTATAGCATTAGCCCTTTTTATGATTGATACTATAGAGTCATCTTTTATATTATCGAATGAATATTTGTTTTTATCATCATCATCCATATAAAAGAAATAATTTCCTTTTTCATCAGAAAATAAACCTGATTTATATTTTTTCTTTTTAGTTATATTTCCTCTATAAATATAAACATAACCATCTTTTAAATATGCTTTATCTTTTTCAAGTTTAATTTCATAATTAAAAGGTTTCACAGGATATATAACTTCAACATCTTCCACTGTTAGAATACAGTTACCGTATAAATAATTATTCATGATTTTCACCTCTAAAATCTAATTTAACAGCATATGAATAACCGTCTTTAGTTCCTCTAACAAAAGCTATTCCTTTATTTTGATTATATTGAAATTGTACATCTTTTAAGTCATTTTCTTTTATAAAGTTAAATATTTGCTCCATATCACTAGAAGCTTTATTATTAGTTATTTTTGTGTTTTCTATTTCAGAAAAATTAGAACCCCATATATTTTTTTCCATTGCATTTACCTCCAATAATTTTATTTTCTTTCAATTGTATAATATATAATTGAAATATGTATGAACTACACTAAATAATAAAGGCGTGAATTCTCACGCCTTTATATTTTATTAATTAGGAAGAATAGTTTTAGTTTTTAATATATCAAAAACACTTTGTATTTCTTCTTCATCTAATTCTTCATTAGCCAATAATAACTCTGATATATGTTCAACTTCATCTTTATGCATTAATATAAAATCTATAGCTGTATTATAGCATCCTTCTAGAATTTGTTTTACTCTCTTTGTAGCTTTTGCTTCTGTTAATAAATCATCTTTATATGGAGTTACAAAACCAAATTCTTCATCCATACCATATTCAGTAACAAGACTTCTGGCATAATCATTAGCAACTTCTATATCATTAGAAGCACCAGTTGTTACGTTATCTTTTCCATAAAATACTTCTTCTGCTGCTCTACCTGCTAAAACAGATATTATGTTATTCACTAATTCTTTTTTTGTTGATAAATATTTATCAACTGCAGAATTTTCATAATGAACAAATCCTAGCATACCTCCACGAGGTAATATAGATATTCTCTTTATTGTTCTGTGTTCACATAAATAATGATTTGTTATCAAATGTCCAACTTCATGAACAGCTGCAAGTTTTCTTTCAAATTCTTCGAAATTTCTATCTTTATCTGGAGAACCAACAACTTGTTCTTCATAGGCATTTATAAAATCTTCTTGTTCAACACATTCTTTACCAGCTTTCAATGCTCTTCTTGCTGCTTCATTAGCCACTAATTCAACATCTGCACAATTACGTCCAGACATATCTTTAGCTATTGCATATAAGTCAACATCTTCAGCCATAGGACGTTTTTTACTATTTAATTCTAATATACCTTTTCTAGCATTTATATCTGGTAAAGGTACTTCTATTTTAAAGTCAACTCTACCACTTCTTAAAAATGCTGGGTCTAATAATTTTATAACATTTGTTGCAAATATTAAAAATATTTTATCATTATTGCTATTTGACATTTGAGCCAATAATTCATTTAATATTGAATTTCTAGCTTCTGCTGATTCACCACTATGTCTTTTCTTAGCTATTGAATCTATTTCATCTAAAAAGATTACTGTATTACCTTCTCTCTTTCTAGCATCTTCAAATAAATCTCTAATTACCTTTTCAGATTCACCTATATATTTTTGAAAGATATCTGAAATATTTAATTGTTCAAATTCAGCATCTATTTCATTAGCAAGTGCTTCAGATATATATGTTTTACCTGTACCAGGAGAACCATATAATAACACAGCTTTAATAGGTTTAACTTGCCATTTTTTATATTTTTCAAAATTTTTAAATTGGTCTATAACATCATAAAGTTTATCTTTTACTTTATCCATTCCAACAACATCTTCGAATTTATGTGTTGAATGTTTTTTAGTATTATTAGAATCATCATCGTTTTTGTTTTTAGTAAAAGGAACTCCAAAAGGACTTCTACTAAATGAACCTGTTATAAATGCAGGTATACTATCATTTCTATCTATATCTGCTCTTATATCATAAGGATTTTTTTCAACAACAGTAAAAGAACAATATGATACTTTATTTGATAATTCAGTTAATAAATATTTTATTAGGTTTCTATCAATTTTCATATCTTTTTTATTTCTTGCTTTGTCTATATTGTTATAATATCTTGTTATTATATCTTTTTCGTCAGGAGATGCTATTTCTGGTATATCCAGCATAGATAATACAACAGTATCTAAATTTTCATTTAATATACATTTGAATATAGTTTTATCTCCAAATTTAACTTCAAATATTAATTTCATATAATTACCTCCTAATATTTATTACTATTTTGTTATTGTTTAAATTAAATATTAAACCGAGAATATTCTCGGTTTAATATGTTATAAAGTTGTTATACTCATTGTTATACCTCGAGTATCTTTGAATATGTTATTTATTACATTATAATAATCAGTATATTCCTCTATACCTATATTATCCAAATAATCATATTCATTTTTTAATGCTTCTTCAATAGATTGTAATAATTCAAAATATTTTGATTCTGGTTCTTTCTTATCTGACATAAACAATCCTTCTGTCTTTATAAATGGTGTAAGAATACCAGTTCCACCTGGATCGGAGTTACCTGTAACATTTAAGTCTATTTTGCCTATAAAAGAAGGATCTATCCCTCTTTGTAAAGTACTTAAAGTTTTACCAGTTTTACCACCTTGACTATTAGGACCTTTTATAGTATATTTTAATTTATTAAAGAAATCCATATCATTAACAACATCATCATATTTAAATAAACCCGAATCATATAATTTAGTTATTAATATATCTCCTTTAAATGAAAATATTTGTTCTAGAGCATCGAGATTCTTACACCCAGAACGTTTTACTTTACTCATCGCTCTATATAATCTATCACTTAATGTTGATGATAATAAAGATGCGATATATTCATTATCTCTTAATCTTTTATTATTAACATCCATCATCTTTTTCGCTTTTAATTCGTTATAATTAAAAAACATCCATCTCAATGCACCATACATATTATCTTTATTTTCTATTGATAAATTTAATACTCTTTTAGTCGTCATATCTATCATTCTATCAACAGATGATAATAATGATAATGCTTTATCTATTTTAAATGATGCCTGTGTTTGATTTTGTTGATTTCCTAATTTTTCTAACCAATGATTTCTATCATATACTTCTTCTAATGTAGTTCTATTTGTTATTATATCTAACAACATAGCAACCATACTTCTTACTTCCATGCTATTATCAAATATAAATCTATTTATTTTAATTGTTATTTTTTGGCTTATTTTAAAGAATATATATTCATCCATTTCATCAGGATTTGGTAATTCAACAAAACTTATAATATCGTTCATACCAAAATAACGTAAAGTTTTATTTATTCCCATTTTACTAAAATATAATAATAACATTGGTATTTCATTATTAAATATTTTAGTAAAATATATTGGAACTATATAAGTTGTTTTATCGTAATCTAATATATGCTTTACTTTTCTTTTAAGGTGTATCGGCATAATAGATTTTAATACAACACTATTACTTGTAGAATATGTTGTACTATCTACTAACTGATACATTAAAATATATTTATTTCCTTTAAGTTTATAACACCCATCTTTATCTTTTAAAGGAATAAGAATATTTTTTGTATAAGTGCCTGACATTAATGTTGTCTCTCCTGTTTTTTTATCTTTTACTTCAAGATTCAATTCATAATGAATTTTTAATTCTCCAAGATGATTTTCATTTATATACATTACTTGAATTTTTTCTGTATCTTTTTTATCCGAACCTTTTCTTGTTCGGATATATTCATTAAGTTTTATATCACTTTCTCTTTCTGTATATTCATATCCTAATATTTTTATACAATCGAAAACTTCTAATGATTTTATTGCTTCATACACATATAGATATAAATCTTTATCTAATTCCCTATTTATTAATGGTAAATTTAACTCGTCATTAAAATCACGACAATAGTCTGATAGCATTTTATACATTCATATTTCCCTCCTAATAATATAATGAACTAGCATGATGTGTTATGTTTTCTTCAGTGTTATCTACCATCATACTATCTTCTAGTCTAGAATCGTTCTTAACCATTAGTTTATATTCTGGTAAAGAATCTAGACATATCATACCACCAACATTTTCAAAATATAATAAATCGTATAATTTAAAACTATAATCTTTATCTTTGATATGTTTACTTATTTCATAAAACACTTCTTCTATAAAAATACTTATAAAGGAATCAATAATTTTATTATGATGTAATATTATATTTGTTATTGAATATAATGCTTGTGCAGATAAATATAATATATCTTCCCAAGTATTTTTATCTTCTTTAGTTATTATTCTACCTTTAAATTTATTTAAAGGAGATTGGTTTTTATTGTATTTATTATAATCAATTCCTAATATTTCACATCCTCTTTTACCTAATCTAAAATCAGGTAAAATATTAACTGCTTTTTCAGTTTCATCAAAGTTTAGTTCAACTAAACCCAATATTAATATATCGTCTATATTAACGTATGCACTCATATCATCTTCATCTTTTCTAAAACTATTTAAATTTGATATGATTGTTTTAAGAACAATTGAACCTAATGTTGGAATTATCTGTCTTTTTATAATACAAACACCGTATTCGTGAGATAATCTCACGAATACTCTATTTGATATATTATTTAAAGCATCTAATTCCTGAACAGAACTTAGATATTTAAATGACATTATTTTTCCCTCCCTATAGATTTTATAAATTCATCAACATATTTAATATCTTCTGTATTTATAAAATACTCAACTGCTTTTAAGGAACATATAAATATTGTACCATATAATTCTTGTGGTATAACAATATTATTTTCTTCCAATTTATCAAAATATGATTTTTTATTTTCTTTAAACTGTTTTTGTACATTATCTATGTCTAAATAAATAATAGTACATAAATAATTTTGATTGTCATTTATTCTAAATTCTTGAATGTCTTTATCTACATATACTTCCAAGTTATTTATTCTATAAACAATATCTTCATCTTTTGGTGTTAAGATAATATCATCTATAAATATATTCAGTGCTTTTATAACTGGATTTATGTCGTTTATTAAAATTTTTAATTCATCAAATACAACAGATGTTAAATAATATTTATATCTTTCTTCCAAACTATTCATAATATCCTCCTTAATTAATCTACTTTTATTTCATTAAGTCTATCCTCAAATAATTTATTTATTATTTCTTGTTGACATTCTGTTATTTCTATACTACTAAAATTACAATCATCATCTAAAACAATTACAAATTGATCTAGTATAGTTATAGTATCATCTTCAACTTGTTTTCTTTGTATTAGATTCATCATTTCATCTATAAATACTTCTGCAACTTTAAATATTATAGAATATTTATTAAAGTGAAAATTGTGTTCTTTTTCTAAATATTCTGCTGCTTGTATAGATATTTCATCTATTGTCTTTTCATCAACATCAACCATTTCATCAGATTCTTCTTCTGATAAAGGAATATCTAATTTTCTTTTAGACATTCTACCTAATTCTATTGTAGTTGATAATACATGTTGTTCATCTACAATATGAACGATATTTAATAAATCAAATAAATTCAATTCTATTTTTTGTTTTTTTGGTTCCTTTATTAACTCTATTGATTTGTAATATGAAGCGTCTAAGAAACAATTCACAAAAGCTGTTATTAATTGTTCATGAGATATTCTTATTTGATATTTAGTTTTTAATGTCTCCATAGTTCTTTCTGTTATTATTGACATTTCTTTTAAACTTCCTAAAACTTCTAATGGTTTAAACATATTATATTACCTCCTAATTATTTAAAATCAACATAAACTGTATAGTTTACATATTTTACATCTTTAACTTCTACGTTATTTTGTTTAAAATACTTACATATCGCACATTGTAACCATCTCAATGCACTTTCCATTTCCAATGATATCATATCATGCACAATTACTGTAAATAAATAATCATACCAATATTGAACAAGACTAGATATCATACAATTCTCTGGATCTTCTCCATATAACAATCCAGCATTACAGTCGTTTCTAAAATCTTCTTTAACATATTCGGCTTCTGGATCATTATATAATTCATATACTTTTTTATTCCTCATATCAATATAATACATAACATCACCTCTTTCAATATTATAATATATAATTGATTATTTTATCTTTTACGATGAAATAAAATCATCTATAGGTTTGTTACAATTAGACCTATAGATGATTTATTATATGCTATTTATCTTGTTTTTCAAATTTATGGACTTTGAAATCGTATTTTATAGTAACACCTTTTATTTCCATAAATCCTGTTCTATTACCTTTTTTGTCTTTATAATATTTGAATAAAGGAACATCTTTTGTTCTTTTTTTCATATTTTTTATTACATTAGGATTATTTTGATATGTTAGCACTGCTGCATAATCTTTTATATTTTCAGGTATAAATGAGTTTAAAGGTTTAGCTTCAAATTCTATTTCTTCCTTTTCGTCTATACCTAGCACTTTTCTTAATAAATCAACTTCTGCTTTAGTTATATCTACTTTACCTAACATTAAAATTTTTTTCATTTTCAATTTCCTCCAATTAATTAAATTTTATTTTACTTTATTGTTATCATGTATATAATTTTTTATGTAAAATTTAGAATATAATATAAGACTAACTCAATTGAGTTAGTCTTTTAAAATAACACCCTCTCGTAAGAGTTTTCAATCTATCTTTTATAAAAATATTAATATTTCCGTAGATAAAATTTAGAAATATATTATAAAAGCAATTTAACATTAATTATATTATTATATTAATAATCAAAAACTCTACGAAATTATAAATTTAACAATATAATTTTTTCCAATGTTATTAGATTGAGTGTTTTCAATAACTTTTATTTTTTTAAGATACCGAAAGCCCTATCTGTTGCTGAAATCGGCAGATTATAATTTATTAAAATAAGACAACTTTCGAATATTGATTATTCATTCCATTCCAATTACCCATAATAATCGTTCCTTCCTTAAACGTACTGAAGACGATATATAAATACATCGACCGTTCCTCTTTAAGTGTACTGAACTACTAAGATAGTAATTAGTCAAAAAATTTCAAAAAAATAAACGAACAGTATTATATTTTATAAACACGCAATGCCGACCAGAAAAAAGAAAACATTGCATAACACTTTCGCGAATCTTTCTTCAAAAAGAGTTCAGCCCTCTTGCTTTCTCGAGCATGATTGATGCTTACTAATCCGTTATTCAGTTATGGAATCTTTTAAATAACGTCGTTCTGGTTACAATCATGTGATTCCCTCTCGAATACTCACAAGACAGGGCGTGAACTTTTAAATTTAAATATTTTTATTTATTATATTGTTATTAATTATAATTTTTTATATGCATCATCTAATGTTATTATTTCAACACCTTTCTTTTCAGCATCTTTTGTTTTACTAGATATTGCATCTAAAGATGGTACTATCAAATACTTAGTATCTTTAGTAACACTATTTGATATTTCATAACCTTTGTTTTCTAAAACTTGTTCAAAATCTTCATCTCTTATCTTAGAAAAACAAACTTTTCCTTTTTCAGATTTTTTATATGGTTTTACATTTAAAGTATCTAATAAAAATTCGATAGTATTCATTTTACTAACTATACCTCGTTGTATTTTTATACATGTTTTTGAACCGAATCCTTTTGTTGTTATTAAATCAGTAACCAACAAACCTTCTTTACATTTATATAATAATTTCTCCAAAGACATTTCTGATAAAACTTTTTTGAATATTCTTTCACCTATATTAGGTATACCTAATGAACCAAGAAGTTCATAATCATAACATTCGTTTTTATCTTCTATTCCTTTGATAATATTCATATATGATTTTATACCAAATCCAGGTATTCTAATTATTTCTTCTTTATGGTCTTTTAGAGTATATAATGATTCAATATTAACTAATATTTTTTCATCAAACAATGTTGTTACTTTTCCTATTGATATACCCTCTATTCTCATTCGTGTTATATAATTTACAATATTACCGATTATTCTAGATGAACAATTTTCATTAACACATTTTAATATAGGGTCTTCTTTTAATCTGCAACCACAATACTTACAATGTGTTGGAGTTACAAATTTATAACCACTATTATTTTTACTACAACTAGCATCTACATCTAAATATGGAATTATTTCATATTTTATTATAACTTCATCGCCTCTATGCAAATCTAAAGATTCAAATCTATCTATAGAACCTAAAGATGCTGAAGTTATAGAATTCCCATTCATTATTATAGATTTAAATTTTGCTACAGGTGTTATATTTCCTCCAAGACCTATTGTAAATTCAACATCTAGTAACGTTGTTCTTTTTTGTTGAGCAGGGAACTTATAAGCTACTTCAAATCTATTTATTGCTCCTATTCGTCCTAATCTATATTGTATTGAAGGATTATCTAAATATATAACAACTCCATCAGTAACTAAACCATTTTTTCTAATATGCTCATTTATAAGATTTATTTTATATTCAACTTCTTTAAGATTATATATATTATCACAATATTCATCATATTCACTTTTTATTATTATAATATTATTGTCATCTTCATATTGTTGTCTTAAAGGCATAACAGTTAAATACACACCTAACTCGGGTCTTAAATCTTTTTCATTTAATATACTAGATACAGCAGATCTCGCATTATTATATTTCTTTTGTTCTTCACAAAATAAATTAAATTGATCTCTTGTCATTACTGTTTCTGTTTTTATTCCAAAAGGTTTATTTTTATTAGCAAATTCTTTAAAATTAATTCTATCTTTAAATAATGAAGTTACTTCAACTGCAACATTTTTATCTGTATCTCCTCTTAATAATGAATGAATTATATTACCTTCAGAATCACATTCATGAACAACAGAAAGACCATCGTGTTTTGGTTGTAATACTATAGAAGGATACGGTATTCTTTCTCCTAATATATTTTCTGTAGTATCTAACCAATTTTCTAAACTATTTCTATTATCTTTAGAAATTATTTTACCTTTATCATCTATTATATTACGTTCATATTTTGTCATATAATGAATCTTGTTAATAGTCCCACGTAACATAGGATATTTATGTTGTCTTAATTTTTTACCTTGTATATTTATACTTCCAACATATTCACCCAATCCTTTATCTAACATAAGTTGATATAATTTATCAAAACTTTCATCTGATATTGGTGATTCGAAAGAAGTGTTATTGTATATAAATTGTGTTATTTCTATTATCTTCTTTATTGTTACTAAATCCATATCATCTAAATCTTTAGTAACCAAAAGATATTTTACAATCTCTTCGAAGTTTATTGCTTTAAGTGTCTCTACTAATTCTTCTAATTCATCATCGTTCATTTTTTCTAAATTATCACCTAAATCTAATAATTGGTGATATATATTTAATTTATCCATTAATCTTCCTCGCTTTCATATATTAATAATGCTTGACTTATCAATAAATCCATATCTAATGGATTTAATTCATTAGAAATAAAATCAACTTTATCTGTAATGTCTTCTATGCCATTTTCATCATCAGTCATAACTCGTAATCTTTCTTCAACAAAATGATTTAGAGAACCTTGTTCTTTAAATTCTATATTATTTTCATTTAATATTTCATTAACTTTAGTAAAATCATCATCTTGTATAGATATATATTTCATAAATCTCTCCTTAATAAATTGTATTTATAAGCCTAGAAATTAATCTAGGCTTATATGTTTACTCTTGCATACTTTCTAATATTTCTTCTCTTATTTTGCATAATTTTTCTTGATATTCTTCTTCAGTTCCTGCAAAAAGCTCGTCTTTCACCATTTCCTCCAATCTAGTTTCAACGACTCTATGAAGATATTCAACATCTGTTGCCATAAATTTTTCTCCATTAAATTCTCTTTGTCTTTCAACACCATCATCTAATTCAGGATATAATAACTCAACTTGTTCTTTGTATTCCTCAAGCTTAAGACCCATTGGTCTTAAATAAGCATCAAACTTTTCAGTATTTCTATTTATTATATCATTATCCATTCTTAGATGTTCAACTTCTCCATTTTGTAATAATCTAGTTGGTAAATCTCTAGTTCCTTCAATAGAACTTCTATAACTCATATTCATTTTAGCAACTTCTAATGGTTGCATCCCTATTAATAAATTCAATAATTCATCAACTCCCCATCTACATGGAGTCTTAGGATATAATATTTTATTTTCTTTTGCTTGTGCATCCTTTATAGGAATTCCTATTAATGAAACTCCTCCAACACTTCTTGAAGAGAATCCTTTTGCTGCTGTTTGTTTAAGTCGTATTATATACATTTCTCCTATATAATCTTTTTTCATTATTGGTCTATATCTACCATTCATTTTCTTATATAATTGATATGGAGTTAACCAATCACCATGTTTAGCATATATTTCTTTAAGTGTAACAAATAATGGCTTCTTATGCCAGAATGGAGGTATATCAACATATATTCCTCTTTTATAAATATCTTCTATAAAATCTTCTTTTTGCTCTTCTGTGTATTTATCATACATAGATTTCATTTTATTGGCTTGGTTATCATTGAAATATCCTACCATCATAAACACAAAATTAGCTTTTTGATCATTTGTTTCTAATGTTTTTATTCTATCTATAGTTCTATTCATTATGAATGTTATAGATTTTTCAAATAACTGGAATGTGTTCATTCTGTTAATTACTCCAAGTCTATTAAATTCTATATCAATAACATCTCCATTTTCTGTAACAGGCATATCCTCATCTTCATAAACATCAGAGATTACACCCTTATTTCCATAAAGACCTGTAACTTTACTTCCTTTCTTTAATGGAGTTTCTCTAGCTACAACAAACTCTAATATTACATTTGAGAATGGTTTCTTTGTTTGAACTTCACACCATTTAACATCTTTATTCAATATCTCTTTAGCTTTTTTGTACATTCTGTTTAATTCTATAGTGTGAGGTAAGTTATTTAAAACAATATCTTTTAAATAATCGTATATTTCTTGATAGTATCTGAGTTCATTCTCATAATAATAATTAAGTTGTTCATGATATTCATTTTCTTGCATTTCTTCCAATGATTTATTTGAATATACATTTATATCAACAATTTTTCCTCCTGAAGAACCCTCAACACATAGTGTATCGTTTGAGAAATTTATTTTTCTCAGATTAGATTCTTTAAAATCGAAAAATATTTGGTCATTATCTATTCTACGTGTAGAACATATGATTTTATTGTTTATTTTTTCTCCTATATCAGGGAAAGTTTTATAATTATTCACATCACCATATAGATTTAACAATATGTCATTATCATTTATAGATACTCTTATAGTTTCAACCTCTGTAGTTTTTGTTCTCTTTTGAAATGATTTTGATATTATTATAGCATCTTCAGTTGTTTTAATGTTTGACGTATATGCGAATGTTGCATTAACTCCTATTCTATAATTATTATATTCATCATATGATGTTGATTTATATAAAACATCTCCTTTATCAACAATATCATCAACCTCAAGTTTATCTAATGATTCATTATTATAAACAAATCCAAACTTTTCAGTTAAATCTTCAACTATTTTCTTTTCTATAATGTCATATTCACCAGTGTCTCTATTTTGAACTACTAGAATATATAAATGATCATCATTAAACTTACGTATTTTTTTCTTGACAATTAAATTGTATCTTGCTTTTTGTAATCCAGTAGAATGTTCTCCTACCATATTATAAAACTCAGTAAATACTTTAGGAAATTCTGGATTATTCATATTTGTTCTTTGTTTTAAATGTCCTGTTGTCATTAATGTTCTAGAACTACTAGTATAAATTGGATGTGTTAATAATGTCATTCCCAATATAGCATTATCTCCTTTATACTTTTCTTCTGCTTTTTCTAATACTTCTTTTAATTCTGCTGTACTCGAATTAAATCTAACATCTTTTATTTCTTCTTTCTTTTCTCTTGCCATATAAATACCTCCTTTTTATTTTAACTCAATTATATAATATATAATTAAAACAAGTATCTTTTACAATGTAATAAAGTGACAATTAGTTTTTTCTAATTGTCACTTTATTTTATGTCTATTTAATTATATCAAAAAATTGTTCTTCAGTTAAACCTATATTATCTCCAAACTCATTAACATCTGATGTCCCAAATAGCATAGCATCTAAATGAGGTTGAACAGCTTCCATTATAACTTGTTTAACTTCAGGTCTTTTAAATTCTTCAACTATATTTAATTCATCAAATCTAACATCTTTATTTTCACCTATATATCTAGAATTTCGTCTACCTCCATTCAATATACCTAATTCTTCTTTAGCATAGCATAGTAACGAACGTTCATTACTAAATCCAGTATTTTGGTCATATACTAAAGGCACACTAACTCCCGATATATTTGTTCTAGATTTTATTATTTCTGAATTAACAGTAAATCCTGCATAACCATCTTCTGCAACAGTAGCTTTAGTAGCACCTCTTGCAACATTCTTTATTATTGTATTTGCATAATAAACAGTAGCTGTACCTCCAGGTAATTGTTCATCTTGTTTAAGATATAATACTTGTGCTTGTGATTTTGCAAAAGGATTATCTATTTGAATTTTAGGATGAATATGATTTATTGAAATAATTGTTATATTATATTCTCTTATTATACTCAAATATTGTTTAAAAAATTGAGTTAAATCTCTAGCAACTCTCATAGCATAAGTGTTTTTACCTAATTCTATATTTTCAACAAGATAATCTTCTTCGCCAGAACCTTTTTTAGCTTTCTTTAATTTTTGTTCAGGTCTCATACTCAATTGAGGTATACTATCTATTACTAAAACTGTAGGAACATACAAAGTCATATTTTCACCAAATTCATTTTTAAATTCAGTTGTATATGTGTAATCTTTTTTATGTTTAGCTTTTTCTTGAGTAATCATCATTATAGTTTCAGTAATATCTTCTAAATAACTTCTATCTGATTTCAATACTAAATGCTCACTTATTTCTTTATTAGTTAAATCAGTAAGGTTTTTATATCTAGTTATTGATAAAGCACCTTCTAAATCAAAGTGTATAACTAATCCATTTTTATAAGGTTTAACCATATTAGCAGCCATTTTGCATGCCATTGCTGTTTTCGCTGTTCCTGATTTTCCTATTATTGTTATAAAACTTCCACCGACAACACCAACAGCATCGTGACTTCCTATAATATTCTCTTCCATATCTTTTGCTACAAGTTTGTAACCTAACCTATAGTCTAATAAATCTAATCCTGAACGATATGGTACTACAGTATTTGATTGTGTAAATAATCCATTGTCATCATTTTCTCTTAATCTTTCTAATAATAAATTTGCCATTTTTAACCCTCCGTAATATTTATTATATTTTCTTCTATAGATCTATTAAATATAGAAGTCAATGTTTTGTATATTTCTTCTTTATTTAATGTTTTAGTATTTATTATTTTTCGTACAGATTTTAATGAATAAAATTCGAATTTAAATATTTCATTATTATCTATTAATTCACTAAATTTTTCATTATTTGATAACGTGACACTAACATCATCATCAACATAAATTATAAATATATCTTCACTTGTTTCATGTTCTGATATATAGTAAGTAAGATGATTTTTTTCTATTGTTGGTGTTAAAATTAAATCATCACTTATAGGCAAATCTTCTTTTTTAGTATATATATTGTTATTTAGATCATATTGTTTCATATATGAATTTTCTTCTATTGTATCAATTGATTTTTTTGTACAATCGATTTTATTATTATTAACATCTTCAACCAATTCAATATAATCTATAACTTTGTCATTATATTTTATAAGAATATTTTCTTGTGATATATTTAATTCAGATATAACATTATTAGTTTCTGATGCTGTTTTATATATACCATATAATTTATATGGTATTATTTTTTTTAAAACTCCTATATTTTTTATATAAATATAATACATTTTACAACCTCCTTAAAATATATAAATAAACATATTAACAAATTCTATAAATATTAGTAACTTCTCTATAACATTTTCGAGCTCACTTCTATTTATATTGCGAACATCATCTATTATTAATATAGAAGGTACAACATTAAATACATTTGTCGTTTTTATATAATTATACTTTTCTCTTATTACATTATACAAATCTTGAATGCTGTATTTATTTGATATTTCCATACAATTTATTCTTTTTGTTCTGTATAGTTTTTCTATATAATCTGTATTTTCCAATAAAGTATTGTAATAATATATGTCTACAGTATATGATGATTCTTTTGTTAGTTTATAAATTTCATTTTTAATATAATTGACTTTTTCTTCAGTATTGTAATTACTCGAAGACAAATAATGTATTTTTTCATTTCTCATAAATCGCATTATCATCTCACCTCTCATTATTTTACTCTCCAAACAATTCTACCATTTGTTAAATCATATACTGATACTTCTATTTCAACTTTATCATTTTCAATAACTCTAATTCCATTTTGTCTCAATTTACCTGCTAAACCGCACATTGCTTTAAATTCCATTGGTTCTTTAACACTAACCATAAATTTGCAACCAGGTAAAGCTTCTGTTACTTCTCCTATTAATCTTAAAGTATCTTTTTTAATTTTTTTATTCAAATCAATTCCTCCTTTAATTTAATATCTATACTAAATTGTATAGGTTCATATAAAAAAATAATAGGTGGCTGATGCCACCTATTATTACTAGAATAATTTAGAATATCTTTTTTCGTTTTGTATTTCTGTTAATATATTATAAAGTTTCAAACCTCCTTTACATTTATCAGAATCCATATCATAGAATTTTCCACTATTAACTAATCTTTCAAGCAATTTATTAGAAATATAATAATTAGCTAACATATTTGCTTGATCGTTTGCTTTATTGAATCGTTCGATATCCTTGCAAACATTAATTACTAATTTCTTTACTTTTTTAGTATCCATATAATTTGCTAATTGGAATAAGAAACTTCTTAATCTTATTTCATAAAAGTTAACTTTTGGATTCTTAATATCTAATTCTGGATATGGTGTTTTTGCTATTCCATAAAACAATTGTTCTGCTGTTAAATTAGGAATTAAAGTACTATATATTCCACGTATTAGATCTTTTGACATCGATACAAATCCTAATTCTTCTTTTAAAACTGAAGGAAGTTGTTCTGTTATAGCACTAACTTCTTTTATTTTATAAAATTCATTTGGTTCAAAACCTCTCATTACAAATATAGATAAATATGACATTATTTTTAAAAGTTTTTCATCTTTAATAATGTCTTCAAATTCTGAATATCTTATATTATATGCTAATTCTGTCATAATACCAATAAGGTCTTTATCTTCTTCATCTATAGTTGATACATATAATATATGTGCCATATCACAATTTAATTTATCTGTTTTTTCTCCTATGCTTTCTATTGCTTGTATTACTTTATCACTTTTCATTATGTCTTTGATTTTATCTATATCATCTTGTGATGATTCTTTAAATCTACATCTCTTCACAAATGATATTATAGTATCTTGATATTTAGGAATTATTTTTTCTATTTCCTTTTGAGTTAAATCATAACTCATTTCATTAAAAAAGTTTTTAATTGTTAATCTCATATAAGTTACCTCCATTTATTTTTTATTTCAATTATATAATATATAATTGAAATTATTGTCTTTTACTAAGATTAATTTATATATCATCATCTTCTTCTATACCAAAATCAACTCTCTCTGAATACCATCCATTACTTTCGCCATACCAACGTATAGTAACATATCCTTTAACAGTAGCTAATTTATAAAATGTCCATGTTATACTGCAACCATCTTCATATGAAGTATCAGTATTTTCTTTCGTTACACATTCAGCCATTGTTAATGGTGATCCTGTTAAATTATTTATATCTCCACATATATCTTCTATATATACTATTTCAGAACAATCTCTTTCATGGGACATAATATAATTATTATTATCAGTATCTGTAAATTTGATATAATTTTTTCCTAATTTATTTACTTCTACATTAGTTAAAGTTTTTCCTTTTAAAATACTTATATCTAATTCCTTATACACAACAAGACCTCCTAATATATTTCAATTATTTTTTTTAATTTAACAATATCACATTCTGCAGGACTATATGAAATAAATTTAAGGATTTCTAAACCATTTTCATTACATATTGATACATCAACCATAATACTATTACCATCATCTATCATTATATCAACAATTTCGAATTTAAATACATAATTATATTCTGTTGAACTAAATGATATATTTACAAAACTTCCACTAGGTATTATTGTATCAGAAAATGATACTTTTTTTAAATCATTTTTTCTATGGATATCATAAATCAAATCCATTGTAGTATGAAACAATTTATTTGTTTCATTTTTTATATTTTTAAATATTTCATTCATAATATAAACCCTCCTTATTTTTTTACATATTTGTTATATAATGAATAAAAAAAGATACAAGATAATTTTATCTTGTATCTTTTTATTATTAGATTTCTGTATCATCATTTATGTTTTCTTCAATAATACTTCGTGTTATTTCTCTTAATGTTCTATATGATTCAACTAATGTTTGTAACATAACAGAATAAACATTATATAATAAATTATTATCATCGTAACACAATGATTCTTTATGATCTTCTTTAAAAGACGTTATTCTATTTTGTAAAATCAAAAGACATCCAAATCTTCTGCTTTCAATAATACTAGAAACATCAAAAACATTTAATATATTTTCTCTATCAAATATATTAACTGCAGAAACTGCTACAGCATATTCATTATTCAATTCTGTTTTTAATTTATCTATAAATTTTATCATATCGTCAATATTATTAGATTTAGATTTTTTATAATCTTCAATTTTACTGTTTAAATCAAAATCCATACTCTTTTTTTCTAATATTCTTCTACTATTCATAATATACCTCCTATTAACCTAAACAAACATTTTCTTTTTCTATAAATTCTATAATGTCTACAATCTTAGATGCTAATTTATCAGCATCTATGTCATATTCTATTGTATTTAAATCATGACCTATTATTCCTACAATAGACCTTCTTCCTATTTCAATATCACTATTCGAAGAATCTATTCCAGCTCTTGGTTTAACACCTCTTTTTCTTAATATAGCTGTACCAATACTATTTGGTTTTAATGATACAGCAGCATCGATAGCTATTATTCTATCTCTATCTAAATGCTTTATTTTTTCATCCCATATTGTTCTCACATTAGTACCATGGATGGGATTTTCCATAGTACCGTAGACCTCATACCCCAAGTCTTTTAATTTAGAACCAACACGAGGTCCTATTGAATCAAAATTTGTGTTAGGTGTACCAACACAAACGTAGATGTTATTGTTCATAAACATACCTCCAATAATATATTGTATTCTATGCTATAATATATAATTGAAAATATTATCTTTTACAAAACTATTTTTTAGTTTTAGGTAATACATAATCATTACCTATAAGGTCATTCATTATACCTGCACCCATAAAGAATACTGATGTTGTATTTAATGCCGTTTTATTAGCAACGTCATCAGTTAAATCATTTAATGCAACATATCCATTTCTCATTATAGATTGATTCATTTCTTTTTTCATTACCATATCATCGGCTCTAGCTGACATAAATTCTTTTAATGTTTTATTTGCCCCCATAGCTAACATTGAACTAGTTTCATTATCTGAGTTTCTAGAATTCTTATCATGACCAGTAACCTGACCAGTAAGCATATTTCTTTCAGATGTTTCTGTAGATAAACCTAATTTTTTAAAGTTTAATTGTTGCATTCTTTTCATATTAAGATAACCTACAACACATTTATATTTAGACACTATAGGTTTACTTGGATCTGGACTTGCATAAGGTATAATTACTTCTTCAAATAACGGTACATTTAAAAATTTAGCAGCTTTTTCATAATTATCAATTTCCATTGGATTTTCATAATCAACCATAGTTGCTCTTAAGTATGGAACTTTTTCTTTAAATAAAGTTCCAAAAAATTTATCAAATTGTGCATCTGACATATCTTTGAATTTATTTTTATACCATTCTGTATTTCTTCCTGTTGGATCGAACAAATCAAAAAAATTATAAATAAGATCTTCCATTCTTTTTCTTGTTACTTTATCTATCATTATACAAACCTCCTAATAATATTTTCTATTAATAATATATTGCATAATAGCTCCTATTATTAAACCTATTAAAAAATTATAAAATAATGTCATAATCACATCCCCTTTATATGTTTCTTTGTATAAATAATAACATATACACTAGAGTAGCTTTTTTACAATCATTAAGTGTTGGTATACGTGTTATTTTTTTAGTTAATCCAGATTTAACTATAAAACCATCAATTATATCTTTTAATTTAGTTAAATTATCATTAAAAGAAGTTTGTTTTTTATAGAATTTTTTCATTTCTATAATAAAATCTGGAGTTACTATATCTTTCATATCTTTCTTATAATCAAAAAGATAAGTTTGTATTATTAATCTAACACATTCCTCAAAATCTTCCAATCCCTTATCATAAACATAAGATAAAATTGTTCTAAGATTATTTATCGAACATCCAGATTCTATAGCACATGCCTGTCTTAATAGTTTAGCATCAGGATATCCACTAAGGCTTAATTTATTAGCTATCTTTTGTGCTGTTTTTTCAACTTCAAATGATACGTTATCAGAAGCTATAAATTTTTCATCAGTATCTATATCTTGATCAACATTATAAAAATTACCTTCTAAATGGTCTTTTTTAAATTCTGAATAGAAACTATTAAATGCTGTAGAATATCTTCTATGATTATCATTTATTAATTTAAATACAGTATCATTTATAACTACACAATTTACAGTTTCTTTTTTTCTAACAATAAACCAATTATTTATAAATACTTCACTTTTTTTAGCTATCATTTTAAGAATAGAACCATATTTTTTAAGGTCATTTTTATAAGATAGTCTATTTAGAGTGTATTCCATTATACTTATCGTCGCTTGACTTGTTCTCTTAAAATATTTACTTCTAACATTTCTATACATATATAAGGAACATATAAACATTGACTGATTTCGCATTTCATCATTTTTCATATTATTAAAATAAATAACTAAAAACATAGTTGCCATATAAACTGGATTTTTAATAACTCTCCATTTATCAGATTCTTTTGGTATATCAGGAGATGCTTTTATTGCTTCTTTTATATCATCTTTAGAAACTCCTATGAATTTAAATATTTTATTTTCCATATCCATATTTGTATATATTGATTTAGATGGTATAGTTGCAGCCAAAGCATCACTATTTGAGTTTATCAAACTATTGAATACTTTTTTTAATTCCAATACATTTCTTTTATCTGATAAACTAGTTTTTATTTTTGGATAAATATGATCATATAATGTAGTATATTTAGCCATAATTCAATCTCCTTTCAAAAAAATAATACTTAGTTAATTGTTTTTTGAGTCAATTTTTAAATAATAAGAAGGTAAGGATATTCCTTACCTTCTCATATATTATTTTATTACTATATCTAATACTCTATCCTTAGCTGGTATTTTCATTACTTTTTTACATTCATGGAGTCTATTTAATTCTTCTATATCTCTTACTTTAAATTCTTCTTCCATAAACATAGTGTATACCATAAATTTATCACTGTCTTTAACTGATTTAATACCAACTATTTCTTCATTCTTAGACAATCTGCTTATTTGAAGAGTGGCTGATTTTCTTTTCATAGTTTCAAATGTCGATAAAGTACATTTCTTCATTCGACCTTTATTTGTTACGACTAATATATATTTATCTCTATTATTAATCATAGCAGTTCCTTTGACTTCATCACCTTCTGCTAATTTTATAACAGATAAACCATATGCTGCTCTACCACATTCTCTTATGTCATCAGAATTAATTCTAACTCCTCCACCTTCTCGTGTATAAACAATCATATCTTTACTTTCATCTACTAATAAATCAACAGATACTAATTCATCATCATCAGCTAATTTTATAGCTACAACAGTTCCTCTTATTTTATTTATGTTTTTATAAGATAATTTTTTTGATAAACCTTTCTTAGTTGTCATTACTACAAATGTTGATTCTTCTTTAGGTTTAGGAAATGCTCCTACTATATTTCCATTTACAGTTATCATATTAGATAAACTAACCCCAGTACTTCCTTCAGGAGTAGAATTTATATCATTAACTTTTATTTCAGACATATTTCCTCGTTTATCAAATAATAGTATACTATCTCTATTATTTACAAGGAACATATCTTTACCTTTATCTCCTTCTTCTAATTCTCCTATTCCTGTATTTCGTTTACCTAATTTTTTAATCATATCATTCTTAGTTATAACTATTCTATGATCAGTATCTGCAATATAATTATTATTTAAATCAAATTTAACAACATTAGATTTTCTAGGTCTACCAAACAATTCTATTCCTTCTTTTAACTCATCTTTTATTATATCATCTATTTTCTTAGAAGATTTTACTAAAGACATTAATTTTTCTATTTCTTCTTTAAGTTTATCTCTTTCCACTATATATTTATCATGAGCTGATTTATTAAAAGAAGTTATTTGCATATTTCCTATAGATGCTGCTTGTAATGTTGATATACCAAATTCAGTCATTATCATATCTCTAAATTCTCTAACATCGTATGCTTTTGTTGCTAATTCTATTGTTGTTTTACTATTTTTTGTATTAGATATAAATATCAATATGTCTAATACATGAACTCTCTCAGTCTTTTTAGTTATCTGTTTATTTATTTGACGTCTTTTAACATCACGTCTAAAAGATAACCAATCTAATAATAAAGTTCTTATTGTATATTCTTTTAATTTATATTCATCAACAAGTGTTAAATCATATGCTGCTGATGTTAACATTGGTGTCTTTTTATATAATAACTCTAATGCTTTATCTAAATCTGTTCCTTCTTTAAAAAGAATATCTATAGATAATTTTGCTTGTTCTTTACTATTTTTCTTTCTTTTCTTTTTCCCATTTCTTTTATCATTTTGATCATGAATATCTACATATCCAACAAGTTCTCCTGATTTACCCATTGCTATAACTTTATCTTTTATTTGTTGTAAATCGGTATTCATTGGAACAGATAATACTTCTATTTTATTATTTTCATAATCAATATTTGCTTTAGATTTCATTCTAAACTTACCTTTACCAGTTCTTCTAATATCATCAAATTGACCATCATCTATTATTTCACATCCATTTGGTATATCTGGATATATGATAGCATCATAATCAGGATTATCCATTAATTTTAAAACAAATTCACATATTTCAGTAAAGTTGTAATTAGGTTGTTCTGAATACATTCCATAACCTATAGCTTTACAAGATTTAGTCAATACTGCTGGATATCTTGCTGGTAAATATTCAGGTTCTGTTATTTCATCTATATACCCATCTTTCATTGGCACTATAGCTTCATCAAAATCTTTAAAATAACAATATAACGAAAATAAACTAAGTTTTGCTTCTAGATAACGGAAAGCAGATGCTCCTTTACCCATTTCATTTCCATAAGAACCTGAACCATCGATAAATTCAACTGCATTTTTCCAAGGTCTAGCTAACTTAACACAAGTCTTATATATATTCGTTTCACCATGAGGATGATATTTCATAACAGCCCCTATAATTAAACCTAACTTTTTATAATTACCTTTTGGTAAGGCATTTACATCTTTATACATTGCATACAATACCCTTCTTTCAGATGGTAATAAACCATCTGATATAAAAGGTATATGTCTATAAACATTTTTATTTGGAGCAAATATAGAAATAGCTTTTTTCGCTTCTGTTGCTAATTCTCCTTCTATTATATGCTCTGTAAATTTCTTCTTAGCTTCAGAAATTTTCATTTATCGTTTACCTCCTCTTTTTATTTCTTTATTGATTAATATTATTAAATAAAATCCAATTAAAATATTAATACTTGATATAACCATACTAATATGTTTTTGTGAATATATAATATTATAAATAAATAATAATAATAAATATAATTGATAAGCTTTAATTAACAGCTTATTATGAAATACACTACGATTTATAGTTTTTTCATATTTTTCATCTGTTGATATATAAGGAACGGCACCAGGTAAATATTCTCTAGGAATATCAATTATACTCCCTATTGTAACAAAATCTGACCCGTCTTCTGAAACTTCAACTTGCCAATATATATCATTTACTGCTCTATTAAATAATTCTCTCATTGTTATTCTCTTTTTTAACATTTTTTGTATATCCTCATTATATGATTGTATTAGCACATATTTAAATTCAAATGTGTCAGTACATAATACAGAGTATCTTATATCATTATTATCCTTACATATGAAGAATAAAGGTACTGATGTTTCCACCAATACCTTTTCTAAATATAATTCTTTTCCATCAATTACAAATTGAACAACCCTCGAATTTTTCATATTACACTAACCTCCTAGTTATCTAACATATCTTTATTTATTTCAAATCCTTCTGTCATTTCTCTACGTTCTTTATCTTTTTTCTTACTATGAAGAATTTCATATGTTTTCATAGCTTCTTCTATATCAGATACAGTTAATCTTACTAATGTTCTTTTATTAGGATCCATTGTAGTATCCCATAAATCATCTTCAGATAATTCCCCTAATCCTTTATATCTAAGTTCTTTTTGTGGTTGAACTTTTTGAGCTAATGTTAAAAATTCTCCTATTGTCATAGTTCCTCTATTTTCATTTCCATCTTTATATTTTTCTTCAACTTTAAGAATATAATAATCTTCATTTTCATTCATTATTTCTTTAAGTTTATCTGTCTTTTTATCAAATATTTTATCTAATGTGAAAATTTGTTGTTTATTTTCATATATACCTATTATTATATCATCTATACCATTATCATCTTTTATCACATCTATTTCAGGAAATTCGTCTTTTATTTTTATATTAAAATCATCATCATATCTATGTTTAACAACATATTCTACTAATTTAGGATGCGCTATACAATGTTTAGAACAAGCTGTCAATTCTTCTAAATAATATTGATGCGATTCTAACATTTCATGAAATTCTTTTCTTTTAATAGGTTCACCATCAGATTTTTTTATTTCAAATTTATCCATTATACATCTATAATAAACTTCATTATATTCTGCTTTATCAACAACGAATGGTTTTTTCTTATCTTTGATTTTATATAATGGTGGTAATACTAAATATAATCTACCATCTAATATTAAATCAGGCATGTGTTTTAAGAAGAATGCCCCTAATAATGAAAATATAAACTTACCATCTATATCTGCATCAGAAGATATAATAACTTTACTAAATCTACATTTAGTTATATCGAAACTATCTCCACAACCAGCATTTATAGCTCTTGCTAAATTTCTAAATGTTTCATTTTTTTCTAATAAATCTTGTGTTGACATATCAAAAGCATTTCCTGGAACACCACGCATTACATACATAGCTTGAAATTCTGGATCTCTAGCTTGACTACCATTTGATTCTACTGATAACCCTTCATAAATATAAAGTTCAGTATAATCATTTTTACCTTTATGATTAGCTGGTGTAAAATTAGGAATCAAATGCTGAGATAAAAGTGAAACCTCTCTTTTAATTAAATTAGATTTTGATTTATTTGCTTCAAATCTAGCTTTTGCGTTTGTTTTAACTAAATCTGTAAATTTCTTCAATTCTTTTTGATTATTATTAAAATGATTTTCTAAACTAGATTTTACTAAATCAGTTAAAGGTTTCATTAATTTTTTATTTTCTATTTTTTCTTTTGTTTGTCCTGTGAATCCTGGATCCATACTAGTACTTAGAGATAGTACTAAAACCAAACTACTAGTAACATCATTGTATAATATGTTATATTTTTCTTTTTCTTTTTCACTAAGAGCTTCTCTAGTTTTCTTAGTGAAGAATTGACATATACCATTTATGACAGCTTGTGTATGATCCCCTTCATCTATAGTATGCACGAAGTTACAAAAACTTCTTGTCATTGGCTCCATTAAATTCATATTAAAACAAAACGCAAATTCTAAATCTACATCTCTTTTTAATGTTTTATTAACAACTTTACCTCCTGGTCTAATCAATCTAACATCTTCATCTATATATGTTGTGTCTTTACTATAATAAATAAGACTGTGTTTAAAAGGTGACATTAGATCAACTAAATCAACTAAACCCCTAGGAGTTCTTTTTATTTTATGTTTAGTCGTTTCACCATTTTTTATTATAGTATAATTTATAACTATCTTTGGGTCTAAGAAATGTTTTATATTATTTAACCAATCCAATAAAACCTGACTATCCATTTGACATTTACCCATATATTTTTCACTAGGTTTAAATGTTACTATAGTACCATGTTTTTCTTTATTCTTTATTTTAGTTACTGTAGCATCTTGTATTTGAACACCATCTTTATATTCAACACAAGCATATTCTCCTAATTTATATACTTCTAATTTAAAATAATCAGATAATGCATTTGTACATTTTAAACCAGCACCATGACAACCTGCTGATTTTTGATTATCTGTTCTACCGAATTTAGTAGAAGATTGAATTAACGTACACGCTTCAAGCATGTTTTCAAATGGTAAACCTCTACCATTATCTTCTGACATAAATGAATTTTCATCTTCATTCATTATTATGTTTATTTTATTACCTGGTGAATGTTCATTTATACATTCATCAATATTGTTATTAATACATTCTTTTGCTAAATGAACTGCACCTAATGAACCTAATCTTGATATATACATCAATGGTGCTGTTCTTATTTTGTCTAAATCATTTTCTGCAACTATCATTTTTTCTTCTACGAATTTACTCATAATTTACCTCCTTATTCATCTCAATTATATAATATATAATTGATTTACATACATATTTCATATACAATAAATTGTTTATCAATATATAATATTATATAAGAGGGATTACTCTTAAGAAAAAAATAAATAATAGAAGAATATAATAATTCTTCTATTATTTATGTTATTTATTCATTATATAAAGCTTTTTCAAATTTATTTTGTGCTCTTTTTAATATTCTTGAAATATATGATTGGGAAAATCCCAATATATCAGATATTTCTTGTTGAGTTTTATTTTTCATTCTCAATGAGACTACTCGTTTTTCTAACTCTGTAAGTTCTATATCTTTAATAGCATCTCTTATTATAATCATATTAAAATTAACTTCAGCTTTCATATCTTGCAATATGTCTTCGTATTGTAAAAGATGTCCCTCATTATCTCTACTCAATACAGTATTAGTAGATACAACAATTTGGTGTTTTCTTAATCTTCGAAGCATCATCTTTATTTCATTATCTATGCATATTGCTGCATATGTAGAAAATTTAGCACCCTTATTAGTATCAAAGGTCATTATCGCTTTATATAGCCCAAATAACCCATTAGATACAAAATCAGAATATTCTAAATATCCACTATCATTATAGTATTTACCTATTATGTGATATACAAGTTTTTTGTTTTCTTGCATAAGATATTCTGAACATTCTTTATTTTTTCTATTATTAAAACAATATAATTCATATTCGTTCATAACATACCCCCTAAAAAATAAAACACAGGATAGAGAAAAATCTCTATCCTGTGTTTTGGAACATACTAATTATTATAATTTGCTAGATTTATAACTAGCAGATTTTTGATTCATATTACCATCATTATCATTGTTTCCTCTTCTTTTATTTTTTCCTTTAAGAATGATGTCTTCATATAATTTAGGTATTGAATCTATACCTTCTATAATTTTAGCTAATCCTGGAACATAATCTGGTTCAGCAGAAATTTTTATACATTCAACTAAATTTCTTGCTTCATCAGATATTCTTTTTACTTCTGATAAAGATTGTATTTGTGCTGAAATTTCAGTTCCACAACGGTTACATTGTAAATGTCCTTCTTTTGTTGGACTTAATATACTTCTACCTCTGTGATCTTTATGGTCACAATAGAACGCTTTTCTTCTTTCTTCTTTTTCTATTCTTTTACGTTCTTCTCTGTATTTTCTTAATTCTTTTGCAACATCATCAGCTGTTCCTTTTTTATTATATTTTTTTTGTACATTGTTATTATCCATATACTTACCTCCTAAAATAAATTAAATATTTTTATTTCTTTCAATTGTATAATATATAATTGAAATGTTTATGTTTTACGGTATTGTATAAAATGCAATAATTTTTTATTCCATAACATCTCTAAAACATATACCTTCATCTGTCATGTAATAAATTTGACTTATATTTTCTGTTGGTATTAATGAATATGCTGGAGTCCCTTCATGATCATGATGCTCAAATTTTAAATAATCAATACTTCCTATAGTTAGCAAATCTTCTAATTTAAATCTATAACTAGTATCATTTTCTCCTCTAGGACTATAAGCTAATTTATATCCATTTGCAAATCTAAATCCTATAATATATTCACAACCACCAATATAATCCACAGCATCTTTAACATCATTGTTTGTCATTATCAAAAACCTCCTTTAAATCTATTCTCTTATTTTTTTTCTTTTTCTTATTTTTCTTTTTTCGCTTTCCTTTACCATGTTTAGGAATACCAAGTTGGTTGGATATTCTATCCAACCTATCCTTCGTACTCTCTACTTCCTTAATAAAATCAGACATTTCTCTTTCCTGTAAGACTTTATTGAATTGTTTATTCAATGCATCAATCAATTAAATTTCAGCTCCTTTCTTAATATGCAAATATCAAACCTTCTTTTGCTCTAGTTGCCGCAGTATAATTAATACGACATTGCATTTCTTTATTGCCAAAAGGTTCTGATATAAATATAACATTGTCTGCTTGAGAACCTTGTGATAAATGTACTGTCATGGCATATCCATATTCAAAAGATTCAAACATAGAATACTTTTTCTTATATACATTATTGACATCAATACTATTAGTTAATAAATTAAAATCTATTCGTAAATCTTGAAAAAATTTAGATTCTTCAAAATCTGGTCTAAAATCTATATCTAAGGTTTTTCCATTAAAACTAGATTTTTCAACATTTTCAACAAATCCAGTCATTCCATTTACTAGATATATACTATTACCTAATATTCTTTGTCTATTATTTTTTCTACATATAAGTTTTTCTCCATATACTGGAAGTTTACTAGTATATCCATGTATATTTTCTCTTATATATTTATTTAATTTAACTCTACTAGAATTTCTAGGAGTCAATACCATATCTGCATCTCTTAACATATCGTCTGTTAACATTCTTTTAGGTACTACAAAACATTTATCACCATATCTACCATAAGGTATAGGTTCACCTCTGGATGCCAATTGGCTTATATAAATTATAGGGTCTCCTTCTTTTTGACGCATTATCTTTGTTAATACGTAATCAGGTCTTTTTAAATAATGAGTATTACCCATAACAGGTGGTAATTGTTGTAAATCTCCTAATATTATCATAGGGATACCAAATGATTCCATTTGTTTACCAATTTCATCATTTACCATTGGACCTTCATCGACAACTATTAGTTTAATATAACTAGGTAGAGAATCTTTTAATCTAAAATACGGTTGTTTTATTACTTTACCATTTCGAATAACATTTCTTCCGTATTCATCTTTGATTGGAACAAATTCAATATCATAAAAAGCACTATGAATGGTTTTTCCATCTACACCACTTCTACTTAACTGTAAAGCGGCTTTACCGACAAATGCAACAAATAAGACATTGACCATATCCAAATCCAATTCTTTTATTATTTCTTTGACAATAGTAGTTTTTCCTGAACCTGCAGGACCACTTATTTCAAATCTTTGTTTTTTAGTTGTCGGAATACTATGGAACCATTTCAAAGCTTTTGCTATACATTGTTCCTGTTGGTCATTTAACACTATTCCCATTATGTTCACCTCTATTTATAATAATAAATAATTGTATAAATAATTATAAAATACAATTATATAAATAAAGGTGGTGATTAGATGGACGTTAACAATATAACAAATATAGAAGTAAATCAGTTTGAATATTGTATATTAGAAGAAACAATAATCTTACCTGTAGTATCAGTTAAAGTAAATGTTCCAAAATTAACAATAAATACAGAATCTGCTAGAATTTATCCTAGAACATCTATATTAGTAAACGATAGTGAATGTAAACCTAAACGAATGAATGCTATCGAATTATCTACAGGTATAACTCTTAAAGTATTTTCTAATTTATCTAGTTCAAATTCTGTTAAAAAAAGAATCAAAACTAAAAAACCATTAACATATGAATATTATATACCAAAAGGCACTCAAATGATAGCGTGTTTTATGAATAATAACATAAACGATGGTTATTTAACTAATTTTTTATAAGGAGTTGATATAAAAATGGCAGAATCTACTATTAAAGAAACTATTGAGTTAGGAAAAGAATTAGAAATAACTTCTAATACCCTACATTATAAAAAAGTAATAACTAATAGTAATAATGAAAATTTTATTTTTTCCATAAATAGTATTTTCGATAAATATTATGAATTAATGAAAGAAAGAACAATGACTATAGAATTAACTGATGCAGAATATAGAAAATATATATATAAACCTAAATTACTTAGTTTAGATTTATATGGAACAACAGAATTAGATTTTTTATTATTGAGATTAAATAATATGACATCATGTATATATTTTAATAAGCAAACATTCAAAGTATTTGATAAAGATATAACAACATTATTGAATGAAATAATGATACATGAAAATACTAATTATATAAACAATGAAGTTGATATAATCAATAAAATAAACCAATAGGATGATCCTCTTTCATCCTATTGGTTTATTCTACGTTTTTAAGTTCATACAAACATATCATACAATACATCCATATGAGGAAACTTATACTTTCCTATACCATATAAGATTATCTTATATATGGTAAACCTAAAAACAATATCTATTATAAAAAATTAAATTATATAATTATTCGTATTTGTTTATTACATTACAAAAACCTTCAAAAAATATTTATTACGCTACGTTTCTTAATTCTTCATTAAAGAATGTTTCACCTCCAAGACTATCTAATACATCTTTTTCTTTTTGTAAATTACATTGAGCACTAGCTTTGTTTGCATTTTCCATTGTAAATAATTTATTTGTAGTTAATTTTCTTCCACCTTCAGATATTAATTTCTTATTAGGGTCACCTATAAATTTCAATTCCCCTTTAGTAAACCATACTGGTTTTCCATCAGGTGTTGTTACATCAACATCTTTTTGGAATGCTACTTGACTTCCTTCTACATAAGGTATAAATGCTTTTGCTCTATTATGTGCACCTGAACGAGTTTTCAGTACCATTGCTTCAAGGTGTGTATATTTAATCGCTCCTGTACTTTCCAATGTTTCATATTTATTCGACGTTTGAGCCAATAATACACCAAAGTCACAGCATTCTAAAACACCTTTTGTTTCTGAGAATACATATTCGTTACAATCTGGTATAACATCTGTCTCATAACGTGATCTTTTATTAGATATTTCTTCACTTACTTCACCTTTTATTTGTGATGCTGTTAAAACTGCTACGTCACATTCTATAGCAACTGCTCTTAAATCAGTTACTGTATTTTCTACATATAATCTATTTTCTGTACTATTTATAGTAGGTCTAAATCCTTTGATATAGTCAGCTACTAAGGCAACAACTTGAAGTCCTTCTTTTTCTTTAAGCTGTTCTATATCTCTCATTATTTCATTCTTAGTATAAGCACCGTTTGGTACTTGTATAAAACGAATCTTAGTTGGTGTAGCTCTTTCTAATATATTACTAGATTCAACTAACAATTCTTCTATTTCATCTTCATTAAGATAACATTTTTCTCCATTTTCTTCATCATCCCAAGATATATCTTGACCTGTCATCATCTTAATATATCTTGATTTTATATCATTCAATCCTGTTTCTGCTGAAATATATAATACACAAGGTGTGTATTTTTTATCATATTTAACATTAGGATTATATAATGCCATATCTATTGCTGATGATATAAGCATTGAAGTTTTACCATTACCAGAAGGAGCACCAAATACCATTAATTGTTTACTTTCTATACCTCCACCAGTAACTAAATTTAACCATCTCATACCAAAACGGAATTTATTACATCCTGTTTCAGCTTGTTTTCTATTTCTTCTATTTTCTGCTATACAGTCATCTTTTTTTAATCCTGCTGTAAATCCACTATTAACTGCACAGAATAAATTTGAAGTATTATTGACTGCATTATATTTTTGAATTTCTACCATTTTTTTATTAAATGCTTTTTCAAAATCTCCTATAGCATCAAAATTACCGTCTATTAATATTTCATTTTTTAATCTTTCTAGATTATCCATAGATTGATCTAAAAAATAATCACATGCCCAAGTTGATGCTTTTATTTGGCTTCTCATACTAGCACATTTTTCTTTAGATAACCATTTTAAAGTATCTTCTGGAGTCATTCCTTCTATATATTCATCTATAGGTAAATCATTTTTTACATTTTTTACAACATCTATAAATTCATGACCTGTTTCCTCTGACTTTTCTGCTCCATAATCATCAATATATGATAAAAATTCTGTTCCTGGTGGTGGAGGTACTTGTTCATTATATGCTTTTATAGCTCCTTTACACCACACTATTTTATCATATAAATCATCGTGTATTGATCTAGGAATACATTCGGGGTCTATATAATTTAAAAATCTTTGTACTTCTGTTGTTAATTTATTATCTCTACAAGGATGGTTTTCAAATAATAAATACTTAACCATACTTTCTATATGTTCATATTTTATATGTTTTAATAAATCTGATGTCTTATTTTTATCTTTATATGTCTCAACAAATTTATTTCTATTCTTCTTCTTAATTCCTGCAAACACAGGCATTGATTTTTCTAATTCAGGTTGATCGTATATATTTCCTATAAAACCTGTTTGTTTTTTATTTTTCGTCATAATAAATCCTCCTTATTTAATTACTAATAAGAAATTGTTAAGAAATTTCTAATTTTTTATTATGGTTAAAAATTTGTTTGTTTGTTTAATTTTATTATTTTTAAGTGAAATAAGCGTGTCTACTACGCTTATTTCACATTACCATTTATTATCTTTCGTACATTTTCTATATCCAAAAGGATACCTTTTTTAGCATAAATGTATTGTTGTATTTTTTCTTCATAAGATATATTTTTATCAAATATGAAATTATACTTCATCATTAATTTATCTACTATTTCCTTTGTTTTTTGTTTAGTAAGTTCTTTACTATTATCTGAAATAACAATATCTACATTTTCTATATTACCAAATACTGTTGTGACAGAATCTATAAAAGCTTTAGTGTTATCATAATCATCTGGTATTATTATTTTTATTCTTAACTTATCTTTTTTATATTTTTTTATAGATTCTTTTATAAATTGTATCTGTTCATTTAATAACATTGAAAATATATCAGATTTGTTATCTATAGTTATTGTATCATATTTAGTAGCTTTTTCATTAACTATAAACTTAAATTCATATTCATTAGTATCCGTTTCATATGTTGTTATTATAAAACCTTTATCTTCTTCCTCACCATATCTACTTCTAGTAAAACTACCAGTATACATTATTCTATTCCTTATTAATTGTGATTTGTGTATATGACCGAATATAATAGGACCTTCACATAAATTTTCCATAAACTCAGAATTAAATACTGGATATTTCTTCATATTTAAAGATTTATTAATAACAAAATTAGTTTCTTCAAACATTCCATGTCCTATAACACACTGATATTTTTTATTAAAAAATTCTTTATAATATTCATCTTTATTTTCCATATATTCTTCAGGTATATATAAAACATTGAAATCAGGAAACAATTCTTCTTCTCCTACTGTAGTATATAGTTTAAAATCTGCTTTAGAAGATTTAGCAATATTTGCTAAATTTATCAATTGATTTTCTGGGTCATGTGAAGCAGTTCCTCTAATCATTCTTATTTTAGTTCCTGTCTGTTCACATTTATTTATTATATCACAAAAAGCTTTTATTGCATATAATGAATGTTTGCTAGATAATGTTAATTTAGTATCGAAATAATCTCCAGCAATCATTATAGCATCTATATCGTTAGTAATACTATCTATTACTAATTTAAATTCTTCGTATAATAACTTAGCAGGATAATATCCAAAATGAATATCTCCTATTACTAATAATTTATATATCATAATAAATACCTCCTTTTAAAGATTGTTATAAAAAAAATGAAAAAGTATCATTTAGATACTTTTTCATCTTATAATTACATAACAGAATAACAAATTCCTTTTAAAGCTTCTTCAATTTCATCAAACATAACATATCTATTTATATCTATATTAAATATTTTATTTCTGCATTTAATAAATTCCCATCCTTTACCAAAACGAATGTTGTGTTTTTTACAAAAGTCAGAAAAATACATATTTAATTTTAAACTTTCTTTTTTATTACAATTTAAATTACATATATTTTGTATTTTATTTAATCTATAAGCACTATTTTCTAATATATCATATAATTTTATTTCAGTATTAGTTAATAAATCATATAATACTCCTCCTAGTAATACAATTAAATTACGTAAATCTTCATCATCAAATTCATCTGATTGAATAGTGTTGTTATACATATCAGAATTCAATGTGTTTAAACTATATTGATTTATTATAAAATGATATATGAAATCATTAGTAAAAGTTCCTTCTGTTAGATTATTTATTTTGTATCTAAGATTTTCTATCATATATAATAAATCATCATGTCTAGCACAATCTATCTTGTCATAACATCGATCCATTTGATTTTTAAATTCTTTAGTTGAACTATCATATAATTCATTATTATCATAGTATATATCTGGTAAAAATATAATCTTTTTAGGTAATGGTAGTAAATTAATGCAGTATTTTATATTATCTGGATTACCGTAACTATCAATTTTACCTGTTGCTCGTATTAATTTTGAATCTGTTGTATTTCTTTTAATGAATTCTTCTGGTTCTTCATTTAATATTAATTGAGTATGATCTGCTAAATATTTTCTACCTTGGTGTAAATTCATTATAGTATAACAAGCATCTCTATTTCTATATTTTCCTACTAATACAGCTTCAAATGTTATTATTTTTCCAATTCCTATATCTTGTAATCCTGGTCTTTCTATTTTCTTAAGTTCCTTATCTTTTTTATTATTTGAAAATTTATAAATTATTGTATTATTGTTATTATTTATATTTCTTACAGTATTTTTGCTTTTGTCTAAATTTATGTTTTTATTTTTACTGATAGTAGTTTTACTTTTATCGGTATTTCTACTATGAATACCTTCTCCTGTTGATACATTTGTATAACTATTCGTGTTTTGTTTTCCATTATTAGTCTTTAACATGTTTTTATTGTCGTTATTGTTTGAATTATTATCTTTCATTTTATATTCCTCCTTTAAATTATAAAAATAAAAAATAGAATAAGATTAAAAATCTTATTCTATTTATGTAACTAGTTAACAAAACTAGACTCTTTCCTTCCCGTAAGGGTTGTACTTAAGATTTTACTGATATAAAATCAGCCCCTTTCCTCTCTACTATAAGTAGATCGTACTCAAGCAATAAGACTAGAATAAATCCAGCCACGTTCCTTCCCATTCTAATGAATGAGTTGTACTAGATAAATAAGTTGATGTAAAATCAACCCCCTTTCCTTCCCATTCTAATGAATGAGTTGTACTCAGTTCCCACAAATTAATATTATAATATTAATAAGCAGTCATCGGACGAGGTGGGGTTAAGATCCGCTCATATAATAGAGGCTCTAAGACTTATTAAAAGCATTATCCTCTAATATACTATACAGACGCACCCGAAGGCTCAAAGACTTATTAAAAGCATTATCCTCCGATCTACCTGTAGTCACTACGGAATCAATGTTGCTCAAAGGCTCTAAGACTTATTAAAAGCATTATCCTTTGATACAGCACCTTTATTATATCCTAAAGGCTCTAAGACTTATTAAAAGCATTATCCTCTAGTAATATATCCTAACTGGCAACCTAAAGGCTCTAAGACTTATTAAAAGCATTATCCTCTAGCATTGCTGCCCTACAAAATATAAATATTAAGTATTTCACTTTTCCTTCCCATTTATAAAATGAGTTGTACTAAGTATTATTGAAATACTACTTGAGCGAGGTGGGGTTAAGATCCGCTCATATCCTAAAGGCACACAAACTTATTTAAAAGTAACTATCCTTTAGTAATACTATACAGACGTACTCAAAGGCACACAAACTTATTTAAAAGTCACTATCCTTTGATATACCTGTAGTCACTACGGAATCAATGTTGCTCAAAGGCACACAAACTTATCTAAAAGTCACTATCCTTTGATACAGCACCTTTATTATATCCTAAAGGCACACAAACTTATTTAAAAGTCACTATCCTTTAGTAATATATCCTAACTGGCAACCTAGAAGCACACAAACTTATTTAAAAGTCACTATCTCCTAGTATTGCTGCCCTACAAAAATACTAAATAGATAACATAATATTATCTATTTCATGTATATAATATATAATTAAAATTACTATCTTTTTCATTAATACTTTGTTAATATGAAAATAAAAAAAAATAAGTAAAGTCATTAACTTTACTTATTTTATATGTATCTTATAAATCCAATACTGCAAATATTGCGTCATCTATTTCATATATTTTTTGCATATTTACAGTTCCTATATATTTTTCTAATTGATATATATTAACTGTTCTCATTTGTTCTAGTAAAATAGTAGAATCTTTCATTACACCTCCCTCACCTTTATTTAAATTAACATGACTTTTTAGATTCTTTTTTCTTCTAGTTGTTAATGGTGCCACAACTGTTGTATTACTGCATTGATTATGAGCATCATTTTGTAATACAATAACGGGTCGATAACCTTGTTGTACAGAAGATCTATGATCTTTACTATCACCTAAATCACACATGTATAAATCTCCTTTATATACTAATTTTTCATTACCTTTATCATCATAAGTTTGCATAAATAAAACCTCCTTTTATATTCTTCTTATTTACATAATATAGTGTTATATTTTTTATAAATTACATTAAGTCATGCCATTCATTATTTAGATCATATACTATATAGAATATATCAGATAATTTATTAAATAAATCTATATATGTTATCATGTCATTTCTATCTAATAATTTTAAATCCCAATCATCTTCATGTATTATTAAAATTCCGACTTGGTCTACATTATAATCAAAAGTTTCTAATAATTGTATATATGCACCTAATTGAATGAAATGTGATGAGTAGAATTTTTTAGAAGTTTTAAAATCTATTATTGTTTTCTTCCCTTCTAATTCACAATATAAATCAACAGTTCCTCCATATTTATCACTAGAAAATGATTTTTCTCCCCATATAGGAATAAGATTATGTGTTTCTAAAAAATTTTTAAATGTTAATAAATTATTTTTAACATAAGATAATTTATTAACTGGTATATTAAATTTAGTCCCTTCATTAAATAAATATTCATGACAAACTTCATGAACTAATGTACCACTATTTGCCTTATCTTCTAGAACTTTTTTATAGTTTTGTCTTTTCCAACCTAGACTATTTGCCCATGTAGCAATATGTGGTTTATTTAATAATTTCAATATTGTAGTAACTGAAGGAACCTCTATATTTTTATCATTTATATAAGTTGAATGGTCTGAATATTTTCCCATTATATATTACCTCCTATTTTTTATTTAATCTATTGTAAAAATATCAATTATTCTTAATTTATTAATTTCGTTGATATCTATCCTTATTCATATGTATTATCTAAAATTAAAAAATAAGTCATAAAATTTAATACTTACAAACAACTCCGTAAGGAGCAATTGAGTGAGAACGAAATATAAAATGGAGTTCGAACGATAAAAGAGTTGTTTAAAATAAAATAAAAAGTATGGAAGGGAAGATACGTTCATTTACATTATAGTAAATGAACTAATAAAATTTTATAATGATAAACAATTAAGTAAGCATAATATAAATCAAATTTTTTCCTTTGATAATATAAAATTTATGAGCCCTTGTAAATAGAGATAACTTTAAAAGTTATCTCTATTTCTTTTCAATAAAAAATAATTTATATAAACAAAATAGTAAGTGGACGATAATCCATATATAATATTAATCCACATGACAAAAACCCTCAAGTATATTTTAAAAACTAACTGCTTAAAGCGATATGACAATTGTCATATCGCTTTATTATCATTAAAATTTTATAAATTACAACAATATAGTATGAACTAAAATTTTAATTTCTTATTCACTTTTTATCCATATATTTTAAATATAGAATATGATTTTTATATCATATTCTATATTTTTTTGTCGTCAACAATGATATAAGGTATATAATTAAAATTAAATAAAGGAGATGTGAAAATATGGGATATAAGGCTATTAGTAGTACTTATGTATTCAAACAATTTCAAGGTAATATTGTAAATGTTATTCAAGATACTATAACTAAAAGTGATATATTATCTGAAGAAGAATTACAAGAACAGATTGTTATGATAAATAAGTATATTAAATCGGGATTAAAACTTAAAGTTATGAAAGAATTTGAAGAAAATAAAATAAGATTATTATATGCTAAAGATGGTACTCAAAAAATGACTTCATTACCATTTATAATGACTGTAGCTAATTCTGATATAAATGCAAATGTTATTGTCAGTACTTTTGGTAGTAGAAGAAAAGATGGTGTTGTTAATATAGAATATAGAAAATTATATACATTAATGGAATCAGCTTATATAGCTAAACAAGTATTGGTTAACTTTAATAGATATAAAAATAATTCAGCATTAATAAATAGTTGTGTTATGTATGCTAATATGTTTGTTAAACCATTAAATAGAAAATTCAATATACATTTAGATAGAAATAAAGAAAATACTGCTTTATTTTTAGCAGCTAAATTTTATTTAAAAAATGTTATGGAAATGAATAATGAAGAAATTATTTTTAACACAGCAATGAATGCTTGTAAAGCACCAAATCCTTTATTATTACAAGAGGCTGATAGTATAATACCAGATGAAGCATATAAAGATTTAGGTACATTTATAAATGCTTTAAAAGAAGATAAATTGAGAATAGGTCTAAGTAATTTAACAGGAAGAGGTTATTTAGAATCATTTATATCTCAATATGGAGGAGCAACTATATTTGCATTAGAAATGTTGCCATACTGGTTATTTGTAGTTAATGCATCGATATCATCTATGGGATTAGTAAATAATTATGCTTTAGAAGATATAACTGAAAGAGATGGTGCTAAATTAATAGCTAAATTCTTATAGAAGGGAGGAACATATAAAATGGCTGATAAAATATTTTTTCCAAGAACTATAAATTATAAAGGTAAAGGATTAATTGCTAAAAATACTATTGATAGTGAAATAATAGTAGTTGATAAAGAAGGTCAAAAAGTAGAATCAATAGAACATAATGATCAAGAATACATTCCATGTATTATAGGAGATACTATAATAGTTACTTATACTAAGAAAAAAATAAGCAGAAAATTTAAAGTTGTTGGTATAGATGTATCTGAACAATTTTATGTTTGTGAAATAGTATTAAGTTTTGAAGATAATATAGAATTACAATTAATTGAAATTCAGCAATTATATGAAAAAAATAGTATAACAAGTTCTACTGTACATCAAAAAGCTGATGATTTATTAGTTCAATTATTATATGAAAAAGGATATAATAGAATAGCAGATGCATATCTTAAAGTAACAAAATTTTATGATTAATAAAAAAATAAATAGAGCTTAAGCTCTATTTATTTTTTTCTACTGAATTTAATATATCATCTATAACTTTATTTCTATAAGATGATTTTAAATTATTATCTACTATTTCTAATGTTTCTAACATATCTTTTATTTCTTTTCTTAATTCTTCTCTCGTTTGTATCAATAACATTTTTTCTTCTTCTACTGAATTTAAGATATCATCTATAACTTTATTTCTATAAGATGATTTTAAATTAACATCTACCATTCCTAATGTTTCTAACATATCTTTTATTTCTTTTCTTAATTCTTCTCTCATTTTTATCGATCTCCTTTTTTTATTTTTTTTAATATTTCTTATTTTTTATTTTATTTAGAAAATATGCTTTTTGTTTTATTAATAAAAGATCTTTGTCTTAAAATATACTTACTAGCATATTTTAAGTAGTCCTTTTCAAGATCACTCATATTAATTAAATGACCTTTCTTTAAGATATTAGTTGTTTTTTCTAACCATATCTTTTCTTTTTCTAAATCATTTTTGTCTAATTGTTGAACTTCTATTCTTGCTTCAACCATTTTTGTTAATATGTTTCTTACTATTTCAGAATTACATTGTTGTTCCAAATCGAAATATTTTTTTTCTTCAATTTCTTCTCTAGTCATACTTTCTCTATGATTTACTGCCTCCATAGTTGTTGATATTCTTCCTCTTAAATTTAACATAATAATACCTCCTAAGTATTTAAATATAATTTTATTTGAATAAGATATAAACCATTTTATACCTTTATTCACTATTATAATATAGTAATGAAATCTCACAAATTACGGATCATACTAACCCAGGAACATATAAAAAAATAAGTAGCCGAAGCTACTTATTCTATAAGCCTAATAATCCTATTAAACCCATAGTAGCAAGAGAATGTTCTCTAAATATATATTTAGATGCAATATTAACATATTCATATTCTCCTTCAGATAAAGATGCTTCTTTTATTAATTTATTTGACTCTTTTACCCAACTGATTTGTTTACCACAATTTTTTGATTCTATAGAAGCATCAGCTTCTATTTCTTTTCTTATTAATAATATAGAATCTAAAACATCTTTACATTTTTTATTATTTCCATATTCTTTTTCTAATTTAAAATATAAAGAGTTTTCAATAGAAATAATATTATCTCCAAAATTATCATCATCTGTTCTAAATTTACTTGCTACTAAATTAACACCTAATCTACCAGTTAAACTTAACATAATAATACCTCCTACAGTATATAAAATATTTTATTTGAATAAGATATAAATAATTTTATACCTTATTCAATTCTATAATATAGTTATGAAATCTCATAAATTACGGATCATACTAACCCAGGAATATATAAAAAAATAAGTAGCCGAAGCTACTTATTCATAATAATATAAATCACATGCATTTTCTATTTCTTTTTCAAGTACTTTAGTTAATGCTTTTTGTAAATCAGCATCATCCGTATCAATTGATATGTTTAATATGTATTTTATTTTTTTCATGAATTCATCATATGTCATAGTATTACCTCCAAGTAATTAAATTATTTTTTGAATAAAACACAAACCATTTTATACCTTATTCAATTGTATAATATAGTAGTGAAATCTCGTAAATTACATATAGGAATATATAAAAAAATATAAAAACACACTACAACTTTACAACTCTACTAAAGGATAGTACAGACATTAAATGGATATCTTACTATCCACTAATATTATATAGTATTGAAATCTCACAAATTACAAATTAGTCTAGGAACATAGAAAAAAATAAATGTGGTTTAAAAACCACATTTATTAAATATATACATTTTTATTAAATGTCTTTTTCTTTTATTTAGAGTATGTTTTATTAAGCATAGATTGATTGAATTTAAAATATCTTTTTTCGTAGATTTATTTATTAATTCAATTATTTCATTTATAGCTTTTATTGTATTTTTATAACCTATTACTTTTGCAGATTGATTATCTGCTTCATATTCTAATTTCATTTTATTTAACAATCCTTTTTTTGTGTTTTCATTTTCGAATTGTTTTAAATGTCCTAGATTATAATGTCCAAGTTCATGATTGATAACAAACTTTTTAGCATTTAATGATAATTCATTAAATAAATCATCGACTACTATAGCATAGTTATGATTAGGGCTAATTAATAATGCCCCCATTAAAACACCCATTCCATATAAAATATAAGGGCTTTTTATTATTGGTAATGAATTAACATATGCTAATGCTTGTAATTGTTCTAATTGTGTTATATCGTTTTCCCAAAATATATCACTATCATCATATACAGCTTCCATGTGACTTTCATACAATGTTGCTCTTTCTTTCATTCCTTTTAATAATTTCATAATATTACCTCCTAGTAACTAAAATATATTATAAGATATAAACTATTTTATACCTTATTCAATTCTATAATATAGTAATGAAATTTTACAAATTACGGATCATACTAACCCAGGAACATAGAAAAAAATAAGTGCAACCACATGTGGTTGCACTAAATATATATTATTTCATTAAGTTCTTTTTTCTTTTGCTCATAACATGTTTTACATATGTTAGATTTATATTACTTAAAATGCCCTTTTTCATAGATTTATTTATTACTCCAATTATTTCATCTATTGCTTTTACAACATTTGCATAACCAAACATTTTTGCTGCATATTCATCTGCATCATATTCTAATTCGATTTTATTTAAACTTTCAGTTTTATCAATACTATAGTTTGGATCTTCAAATTTCTTTAAATGTCCTAAATTATGATGTCCAAGTTCATGACCTAACACATATTGTTTAGCATTTAATGATAATTCTTTAAATAAATCATCTATTATAACTACATAATTTCTTTCAGGACTTATCATTAGACATGCCATAAAAGCACCTATATCAGATAGTACTGATGGTGCTATTATAACAGGTATTCCTTGTATGTATGTTACAGGTTTTATATCTTCTATTCTATCTACATATAACTTTTTCATTCTGTCATTTTCTATTTCGTTATTGTGACTTTCATATAATGTTGCTCTTTCTTTCATTTCTTTTAATATTTTCATAATATTTACCTCCGATTGTTAATTAATTATATTATAAGATATAAACTATTTTATACCTTATTCAATTCTATAATATAGTAATGAAATTTCATAAATTACATATACAAAACAATCAATTAATGATTATATAAAGTAAAGGAGGTATTGTAAATGGCTGAACAAGATTTATTTTTTAAAAGAGATGCATTGTCTAATAATACATTTGATTTTGAAACAGAAATTAAAGCTATAGAAGAATGTAAATTATCATCATTTCAGTATTTATACCAATTACAAAAAGAAATGACTCGATATAAAAGATTTGATTTTCATATGATGGATTTACAACGTTCTGATAGAGTAAATCATAAATTATCATTAGCTCCAAGAAAATGGGTTTTATATGTTCCTGGAGATTTTCTTGATGATGATGATAGATTACGATATAGACGTTCCAAATTTTATGATAAACAAATAAGTCAAGATGATACTTTAAATAATAAGGACGTATTTACAAATTCATATATGGTATTCGTAAATGGGGAATTGTGTATGGATGGAGTGAATATATATTGTAAAGAGGATAGAACTTATTTGGTATTTAATATAAGAGAAAAACCTTCTGAAAAAAATGGTTTGATTAGAGCTAATTTTAAATATATGAGGGAAATAAATGCTCCTATAACTGTTTTATTCATGCCTAATTATTCTAATTTCTTATTACAAACTACTGCAAATGCTATTGATCATTTCAATACTGTTAATGGTGGTTTGAGTTTAACAGGATATAATATAACAGATAATACGTTATGTTATTGCTTATTAAACGATACACATTATGGAGAGGAATTAAAATTAACTAAAAAAAATGGAAAAATTATAATAGATCCAGCTTATATTAAATATGTTAAGAAAAATTATAAAGATAATAATATATTACTTAAGTTTTTTGATTTAGAATTTTTCCATAAGAAAATCGAACTTGGTAATGACCAAGATGATGTTTGGTTTCAATTAGAATTAGAAGATTATCCAATATCAATAGACAATATGCTCATATTTGATAATAATGGTATTTTTATGCATGATTTAAAAATAGATATGTATTATCCAAATATATATAAGATAGTTGGAGATATACCAAATGATAGAACATTAAAAGTATATGTGTTTTATAAAAAGAATAGTAAGACATTAAAACATAAAAATGCTTTAGCAATGTATTATAAATATATGACTAATATATTAGATAGATATAAAAATAATACAATACAAGAAATAATTAAGAATTATGTACCAAAAGAAATAATCTATTCTATAGATGATTATAAAGGTTCAGTCTATTTCGATGATAGTTTTAAATATAAAACTAAAAAGATGAAACAATTAACACGAGAAGATGGTGAATGGTTTAGAATATATTTAAAATATTTGGCTATACAAAATAGACAATATTATTTAGATATGTCAAAAATAGAATTAGACCAAAGAGTTAAAAATGATAATTCTGATATAAAACTTGATACTGTTGAAGAATTCGACGAACCTATGTATTTATTTGTGTTATCGAATAGGTTTAGAAATAAATTTGATGATTTAATTGTATTAGTTGATGGTACTAAAAGAGATTATGATTGTAAAATTTACGGTAATGATGATTATGTATTTTTATATATACCTGTTAGATTTGTTTCTTATACATCTATAATAGAAATAGAAAAATTACCTGAATTTATAACAACTTATGATTTTAGAGGAGATCCTGTAACAAGAAGAGCATCTATAGATTTAAAATATCCAAATGATGAATTTCATCATCCATTAATAAATGATGTTTATTTAGTTGATATGGATAATGATAAATTAGTTCCTATGGAAGCTTATGAATTATATTCTAGAGTAGGTGATGATGTATATAATCTATTAGACCATAATTCATATTTACAATGTCCAGAACATTTTGAAATAAGATTAAAACATATTGAATATATAGGAAGAAATCTCCAACTGAGAATATCAAAAAGACATAGTATAACAAGAAGAACAGTTTATAATATTAATGATATTTTTACATCACTGAAACTTACCGATGATTGTAAAAAAGATACAGGTTATTTTAGAGTTTATAAAAATGGTAGATGCATTCCTAGACATGTTCCAATAATACAATTTACTCAAGATCCAGAATTAGGACCTACTGCTATTATTTCTGGAGTTGGTGTTTCTTCTGGTCAGGAATTGGTTGCTGAAATGATGCCTTATAAAATGAAACAGGTCTATTATAAAAAAAGAATAGAGCAATATAAAATGGTGGAATTAGATGGTTATATAGATAAACCTTTTGATTTGAGATGGCATGATGTATATATAAATGGTAGAAAATTAAATAGAGATAATATTGAAATAATATCTTCAAATAAAATAATAATTAAAAATGTAAGATCTACTAGAAATTTTGAAATAGTTGAAAATTCTAGAGATGATGAATACTTTGGATATTTAACTGTAGAAGATATTATAGATAGAATATTAGGTGTAGATGAGGAATTTAAAAAAAATATAGAAAAAACTATAGCAAAAATAATAGATGATGAAGATGATATATTAGAAGGTGGAATATCTATAATAGACTATTTATTATATTCTTTTTATTATGATTATTTAGTTCCAAATTATGGATTACTTAATCCAAATGAAAAACAACTTGATGTTGAAACTCAAAAAAAATATCATCAAATAATGGATGGAGAACCTTTTTTATTTAATCCCGATTATGGTAGATTAAATGCTATGATTCTTCCTATAAATCCAGATGATGATAGTTTAGGTTAATAAGATAACGATTGTATTTTTTACAATCGTTATCTTTAAAAAACAATAGATTAATAGAAAATTAAGAAAGGAGTGTTATAAATGCCTATTACAGAAAAAGGAGATGTTCTTGATTATACGATGCAACGTTTTGCTGTTTCTGCATTATCTAAAGATAGATATTTGGAATCAGTTAATGAAGAAATAATGGTAGATAAATTAACTGGTGAAATATTAATTAAAGATAAAAACGGATATATTGTATCTGCAGATACTACTAATAGAACATCATTATCTATGAAAAAAGCAATAAGTGATGCTGAACAATCAGGAATATGTGGTCAATTTTTTCAAATAACATTTGATGACATGCAATTACCTAAAATGATAAGTTACAATAAAAACATATTATCAGAACCATTAGAATTATCTTCAACTATAAATAAATTCTTATTCAATTTTGATGTATCTGAACATTTTTGTGATACAAATAGTATAGATTTATTAAATGATACTGAATGTGAAGTTAGAGTTGAAGCTAAAAGAGGAACTCAGCAATTTATTGTTACTAAAAAAGTTAATGATATGAATAAATTTATTATAAATTCAATGGATTATTGTGATGATGATTCTAAACCTATAATAATAACTAATATAACTTTTACACCAGCATCGTATGCTATGAGTGATATTCGATATAGAATATCATTACACAATATATTTATAACATGCAATGTTTAGGAGGTGAATATAATGGCAGCTAAACTTAATTTTATAAAAAATATAACAAATAATAATGCGATTACTACTTATCAATTAATCCTAAACTCTTTATTTGGTGATAACATACCTAAAGAATATGACCCATCTAAAACATATGCAAAAGGAGAACCGATAATATCATTAATGCCTAATGGGAATTATGTGCTTAAAATTGCTAATTATAGTGGTATAACAGGAATATACGATGATAAAGATTGGCATACTATATATTTTACAAGTTTATTTGGTGAAGGTTCTTCATTAGATGTTGACTTTAGTAAAGTAATACAATTAGCAATAAATCAACCAGAGGATAAAGATAATAGATTATGGTTTCAACCAATAAAAGTAAAATCAGGTGATGGAGAAAATTTAGATTTAGGTGGATTAACATCTGGTGTTAATATAAATGTTTATGAAAATGAACATTTTGCTGCTCAAGATGATGAACCTACACAACCAGAAGTTAGACTATGGTTTGACTATGAAGAATAAAGGAGGTGAATTAAATGGATATTAAAAAAGCATATATACGTGTAAAAAAAGAAGGAGAGAATCAATTTGAACTTGTTTATCCAATTACAATAGCAGATTATGTTATGTTAAATGGAAATAAACCAATATCATCTCAAATAGATGAAATGACTAAAGCAATATTGGGTAAAGTTGATTCTTCTAAAGTTGGTTCAGCTAATGGATTGGCTACATTAGATTCATATGGTAGAATACCATTATCACAATTACCAGCTGAAAATAAAGAAATACGAATGGTTGATAATATATCACAATTATTGTCTATAACAGATCCTTTTCAAGGATTAGTTGTATATGTTAAAGATGCAACTGGAGATGCTGATGTTAAATCAGGTGGAGCTTTTTACATTTATGATGGGAGACAATTTATAAAAACTTCTGAATCTACAGATATGGAAATAGTTGTAGATTGGGCAGATATAAAAAATAAACCAACAACAGTTGCTGGATACGGTATAACAGATGTATTAGGTGCATCAATGTTAGTTGATACTGGTGGAAAAGAAAATGCTGGTAAAATAGTTGTACTAAATGAATTTGGTGAATTAGATGTAAACATCACAGGTAGAGCCTATTTTGTATCAAGATTAGAACATAAAAGAAAAATCACATTAACCGGAGATGTTAGTGGTGAATGTGTTTTTGATGGTGGAGAAAATGTATATATCAAAACAATGTTAGAAAGTCAGGGAATACGTCCTGGTACGTATACTAAATTAATGGTTGATAATAGAGGTAGAATAATTGGTGTTGGAAATATAGAAGCTAGTGATTTACCTCCAATAACTCCAGATATGATACAAGGATTTGAAGGTTTAGATGAAAAAACAATGGTAAGAGATAAAGACCAACAAATGGAAGCAAGTATATTTCTAGACCATGACCCAATAAATAATATGGAACCTGCCACTAAGAGATATGTTAATGCTGTTTGCACAGCACAAAATATAAATATAAAAGAACCTGTTAGATTTGTTACTGATAAAAATGTAGTATTATCAGGTTTACAATATATTGATAATTATCCTTTAGTTGAAGGAGACAGGATACTAGTAAATGGTCAAAATATAAAAAATCAAAATGGTATTTACGTAGCATCAAATGGAACATGGGAACGTTCTTCAGATTTAAATACAGGTACTTCATTTACTAAAGGAACTTATGTTTTAGTAAATGAAGGAAAATATGCTAATTGTGGTTTTATGCTACTTAATGGTGATAATATATCATTAGGTACATCAAATATAGAATTTGCTCAATTTATAGGTCCTAATGATTTAATATTTACAGATGGACTAACTAAAAATGGTAATACTGTTACTTTAGAAGAAACAATCGAACCTGGTGAGTATGTTAGTGTAGTTGTAGATAAATATGGTAGAGTTATAAAGGGTAAAAAAACTATAACTTTAAATGATTTAGGAGGATTGAATTGGGGAGATATAGTAGATAGACCTAGTTCTAATCCAGATGCTATCGATACAGCTACAGATTTAATGCATTATCATGAAAATGATGATATATTAGATTATTTAGGAACTAATGATGATGGAAATCTTACATTTAAGGGTAAATTGATAGCAACAGATAGTAATAGTAAAAATGGTTTACCTAAAGGTGGTAAAAAAGGTCAACTATTATCAAAAACTTCAGATTTAGATTATGCATCAGAATGGACAGATATTGACATAACAGATGCTGAATTACAAAAATTTTTAAAAGAATTACAAACAGGAACATCTACTGGAGATCCATCGGAATTGTTTAAATACAAGATGCCTGGTGGTGGTATTGCAGGTCAAGCATTAATTAAAAGATCATCTCAAGATTATGATACTAAATGGTACAATGTATTAACACCTGATGATAATATAACAGATGACGAATTAAAAGCATTTATAGCAGAATTAATGGTTGAATTTGGAACAGGTATTGAAATAGATCCATCTAAAGAAATAATAAGCTGTAAAATGCCTAAAGGTGGAACAACAGGTCAATTTTTAGTCAAAAAAAGTAATGATGATCATGATACTAAGTGGGCTAATGTTGATGATTATATAAATAGTCACATACCTCCTGGAGGTAAACCAGGTCAAGTATTAGTAAAATATTCAACAAATGATTATGATTTGACTTGGGCTGACGGTGGATCAAGTAGTGGAGGAGGAACTATAATAACTGGTGATTGTAAAGTACCAGCAGGAGGGAAAACAGGTCAACATCTAGCTAAAAAATCAGGAACAAATTATGATTTGGAATGGGTAGATGAAGAAGATGTTCCTTCAGTTATGGATGACAATGAATTTTTAAATAAACTAAATCAGTTATTGGATAATGGTGGATCTGGTTCAATAGAACCACCTGAATTTGTAGATTATTGTAAAGTACCAGCAGGAGGTAAAAAAGGTCAACATCTTATAAAAAAATCAGATACAGATTATGATTTACAATGGACAGATGTTCCTACTGGAGGAAATTCTGGTGATAAACCACCTATAGTTGAAGAATGTAAAGTCCCAAAAGGTGGTTCAACAGGACAAATATTGGCTAAAAAATCAGGAAATGATTTTGATACTCAATGGATAGATGCTCCTAAAGGAGGAGGAACTAGTGGAGGTCAAACACCTACTTTATCAGGAAAGCTTACTTGTATAGGAACAGAAAGAGATCCTGATTTAGTTACTGGTGGTATATGGTTTAAAGTAGTATAAAGGAGGTGGTATATATGGCTCAACAAATAATTTCTGTTTTAGAAAGAGTAAAGGATGCTAATGGAAATTATGTATTGATATTACCAGTAAATACTGTAGAAGAAGTTTTTATATCTTTAGAAACAGGAGAAAGACTTAGTGATGTTCTTAATAAATTAATTACTAAAGTAGATGATGCTAGATTATCTACAATAGAAGATTTATCATCAACTATAAATAAAATGTCTGGTCTAATTGATGATACATTATCATTGAACCATATTTACAGAAATAATTTTAAAACTAAAGATAATCTGAACATAAGTTCAGGGACATATTCTTCAGGAAGTATAAAAATATCACAAGGACAATCAATGGATTTTAAATTACAAAATCCTATAGAATTAAATTTTACCCCTACAGAATTTAAAGTTACAGAAATAGCAAAATATCTTGGGTCACCAAATATTTCTTGCTTAATTACATTTAATGCATTAGATAGTTCACCTCAATGGTATGATTGTACTGATGTTCTTACTACAGGATTATTTGCTAAAGTACCAGCTATACCAAATAAAGAAGTGGATAAGAAATATGCAATAAATGTTAGAATCAGATGTACATGTGATAGTTCATCTACATTTGAAATAATGGATTTGAGTGTTTTATATGTCTAAATTAAAAAAAATATTAAAAAAATGTAAGGGTAAAAATAAACATAAAGCAATAAGTGTTGTAGTCGTATTGATAATCATTATATTGTTAGTTTCAACCACATTACGTGCAGTAACATTATATAATCAATATAGATTAATATGTCCTGAAGGTAAGATTGATCATACTTTAATAGATAAAATAGTAAGTGTTAATAATAAAAATTTATTTAATATGATAATTAATGAGGGATATAATAACGCAGTTAAAAGAGATAAAATATCAACAGATAAATTACAATCTGATTTATTGACTAATCATAGTAAATATGAATTAGAAGAAGTTTTAAATTCTGTAAAATATCACAACTATGTATATACTACAATAGATAATGCAAACAATAACTATTTCCAATCTTCATATCCTGGATATGTTAATTTTTTAGTTATAGGAACTGAAGATAAGATATTATATGCTAAAGCTAACGATTATCATGATAAATTTAAAAATATGTTAGGTTCACAAGCATATATATCATGGAAGGTGTTTTATAATACATTAAATAATCCAGCAATGACTAAAACAACATTTGAAGATATAAGAAATTCTAATATAACTAACACAACTATTATGCGTATAGATGGTAAATATAAAGATAATAGATTATATACTACAAAAGATTTATACGATATTTATCAAAAAAAGGGATTGAATGGTTTAACTGGTTTTGGATTTGTTACATTATCTACTATAACTGAAGATGGTGATATTTTAGGTAATAAAGATTCTAATTTTATGAGAAAAAATGAAAATTGTAAAAAAATGTATGTCTATCATTATATGGATATTAGAGAATATATTATTCGTAATGTCGAAAAAATGATGGAACAGAATTTAATAAACGATAAATATACCGATACTATTGATAAACAGATAATTAACAGTATTTTATTTTCACTCGCTACGATATTATTTAATATAATATCAATAATAGGATTAATGTTTGTATACAAATCTTTAGAAGAAGTTAATGAATAATTTGAGAGTGGAGATGATGGTATGGAAGGTTTGAATTTAAACACGTTCCTCTCAATAGTCGTTCCCTGGTGTCTGTATTTTGTATTAACATTGGCAGGAGCATTTCTTAAAGATGTTTATAATACGTTGATTAAAAAAGATGTCAAATTCCGATTAAGTAGAGTATTGATAGGAGCTATATCAGGTGCTTTTATAATGATAGGATTAGAAGACATATTATTAACTAAAGTTGGAGTTAATCAAATTATAACCATATCATTTATTATCGGAACTGTAAGTTTTGAATTATTTAATAAAATTAGTAAATTGGATACAGTTTTAAAATATGTAAAATTATTTAATAAATTTATTAAAGAAAATAATGATAATGATGATAAGGAAGATGGTGATGAATAATATAAGTAAGGAATGAGCAATGCTCATTCCTTATTATTTTTTAATTAAACAAAAAACATTATAATAATATAAAGGAGGTATTTAAATATGTCACTATTAAAAAAATTATTTGGTATAAAGAAAGAAGAAAAAACACAAGTAAATAAAGATTTACAACCAATAGCAAACGCTTTAGAAAGAATTAAGGGAGTTGTTAAATATGAATTAACAGAAAATGCTATATATATAATAGGATTAGATGGTGAACCTTTTGTTGAAATAACAAAAGATTATAAATATAATTATGTTACTTTTTATATATATCGTAGACTTTCAGATAATTTTGAATATTTTAATTATGATGACGTTATAGAATCATATATTTATAAATATTATAAAACAATGACTCCTATTAAAATGAGTGATGGTAGATATTGTTATCATGAGCATGGAGATGTAGACGCATTTAAAATAAATAAAAAAGGACAGTTGGTGTGTAAATATTGTGAAAATATTATACCTAGAAGGGAGGAATATATAAATGCCGATTAATATGGATATGAATACAATATTAGTAGCAATAGTTATTGGTATATTTTTAATATTAGATGGTAGAAATGGGTTTTCTTGTACTTTATTATTATTAGGTGCAATGTTTTTATTATTTATTATAACAATAATTTTAGCTGCATTAATTGTTTTTTCTCCAGTTATATTGATAGTTATCGTTATAATGTTATTGGCATCATCTGTGATAGCATTGAATGAAAATCGTAAAAAGAAATAAGAAAAAGATAAGAATTATAGGGTTATTCCTATAATTCTTATCTTTTTAATTTTCATTAAAGTATTCATTGATTCCATCACGAATTATTTTATCTATATCTTCATGATTTTCTTTTTTATAAATTATCTTTTGTTCAGACATTAAATCATCTTTTAAATGTTTTAACTCGGCTAGATATTTTTTATTATTTGACAATCGTATTAAACTTTCAACAAAATACAAATCTTTTTTCTTAGGAAGTTTGTGTTTAGCTGCCAGTTTACATAAAGCTTTCCCTGCTCCAACTGTCTTGACATGTGAATGGCACTCATATTTCGAATTAATATTTACTACTACAAAATTACCATCTAATGTTTTTTTCAACACAAATTGTTCATAACGATAAATATAATTATTCATTTTCTAATCTACCCCATTCATTGTATAATTTGGTAAAATTAACTAGCCTTTCACCATTAATTAATTGTATAAACTTAAATACATTTTTCGATTAAGCTAAATATTAAACAATAAAGTAAGCAATGATAATATTTGAAAGGAGAGTTAAATGGATGAAACCAAGAGAATTGTTTAGATTTGGAAAAAGTAAAGAAATGAATGAGGATGAATTATATACAAGACCTAATTCATTCTTAATTGGCGATAGTAAACCACAAAGTAATAAAATAGCATATCGTAAAGGTGATATTATAGTAAATGTTGGTCCTACATGTGAAGCCGAACCTCTATATAAATGTGTCAAATCAGGTAATCCAGGAGATTGGATAGTTATAGGAGGTGGAGGTCAAGGTGAACAAGGACCTCAAGGTGAAAAAGGAGATAAGGGAGATAAAGGTGACCCAGGAGCAATGTATAATGTTAAGGGTACTGTAGAAAATGATGCTGCTATAGCATCAATTGATACTGCTACTGCTGAAATAGGTGATTGTTATATTGCTGAAGATAGTAAAAATGTTCATATGTATAATGGTACAAAATTTGTTAATTTAGGACCTATATCAGGACCTCAAGGTATACAAGGCGTTAAAGGAGATAAAGGTGACCAAGGAGAACAAGGACCTGCTGGTGAACAAGGACCTGCAGGTATATTTGATGATACTTATGAATATACTGATTTAAAAACTAAAAATAAAAAAATAATATTTGCTATGAATGAATTATTTGATATGATAAAATCTAGTGGTGGAACAGTTAAACCTGAACCTGAACCAACTGGTGATGTTATGTATTACGGATATATTCCTTATACTACTTCTGGATCTATCGAATATGCAGATGTTACTAAAGAATTATTAGAAGAATGTTCTGCTACAGTAAAAAAAGTAAAACCTGGTGTATTAGGTAGAACAAGTACTGGACAGTTTGTTGAAGGAGATATGGTTATAGTTGCTTTCCCTGCTTCATATAATTTAGTTGCTTATAAAGATAATGGTTTAAATAGTAAAGTTAAATTTGATGGAACTGGAGTTCCATGTGTAAATGGTCTTGATGTTAATATAGGTGGAGTTGCTTATAAAGTATATGGTGAAATGATGCTTGTAAGTGGAGAACTTTACATCTATGTTGATAAAGCTTAAAAATAAATAATAAAGGAGGAATATAAAATGACTACAGATTTTACTACAGATGTCATATTATTAAATGGTTCATTAAAACCAACTAAAAGAAACACACCTTTAGATTGTAGAACTGTTATTGAATCTATAGATGAGGTTTCTAAAATACCTCTACCTTATGTTGGTATGATATTTTATGTTAAAGGAGAAAATCAATTATATAAAGTTACAAGTTTAAAATCTAAACTTATAGCAGGTAAACCTCAAGAAGATTACATGGTTAATAAATATGAAAAAATAGTTGATTTAGGAAATTATGCAACTACTGCATATGTTGATAATTCAATAGCTGAAATAAAAAAACAACCTGGTGCTAAAGGAGATAAGGGAGATAAAGGTGACCCTGGAACTGATGGTGTCGATGGTGCTGATGGTAAATCAGCTTATCAAATAGCAGTTGAAAAAGGATTTGCAGGAGATGAAACTGCATGGTTAGCTTCTCTTAAAGGAGAAAAAGGTGCAGATGGTGTAGTAGGTAAAAATGGTGTTGATGGTAAATCAGCTTATCAAATAGCAGTTGAAAAAGGATTTGAAGGAGATGAAACTACATGGTTAGCTTCTCTTAAAGGAGCAGATGGAGTAATAGGTAAAGATGGAGCTCAAGGAGAACAAGGACCTGTTGGTGAACAAGGACCTAAAGGTGACCCAGGTGAAGCTGGACCTAAAGGTGACATTGGACCTCAAGGACCACAAGGTGAAAAAGGTATATTTGATATAACTCAACAATATGAATCTTTAGGAACTGATGCTAAAGATGTTATTGGTTCTATAAATGAAATTCTTGGTTTAGTTAAAAAAATGTTACCTAGTGAAAATGTATCTGATAAGATGTATTATGGTTATATACCTTATGAAGTTTCAGGTGTAGTTGAAAATTATACTGAAATAACTAAAGACATGATAACTCGTTCTGGTAATACAGTTAAAGCAGTTCCTGCTGAAAGAATAGGTAAAGTATCTGTTGGTACTGTTCCTGTTGGTGCTTTAGTTATAGTAGCTATACCAGCTATATATAAATTTACTGTTACTAAAGACAATGGTCTTGGTGGTAAAGTTGCATTTAGAACAGATACTGTTGTTGGTGCAAATGGTGCCGATGTTGTATTTGATGATACTCAATATAAAGTATATGGAGAAATGTTACTAACTGATGGTGAATTATTTGTTCATATAGATTAATTTTACAAGATACGTTATTGAATTCAATAACGTATCTTTTTAATACTTAATGACTTAGACAAATATTTAATATAATAAAATAGGAGGTGATTATATGTCATATGTTAGTTTTGATAAAATAAAACAAATGTTCAAAGCTGCTCAATCTATAAATAATGGAAATATAGAAAAAATAAAAACTGATACAAAAACTTATGTTGAAACTAGGATTACTGAATTAAAGAATTCTGGTGAAATTGGTGGTGGAGAAAAAGGCGATGATGGTAAATCAGCTTATCAAATAGCAGTTGAAAAAGGATTTGAAGGAGATGAAACTGCTTGGTTAGCTTCTCTTAAAGGAGCGAAAGGTGATAAGGGAGATCCTGGTCTTAGAGGTGAAAAAGGAGATAAGGGAGATTCGTTTACTTATTCTGATTTTACATCAACACAATTAGCTGGTCTTAAAGGTGAAAAAGGAGATAAGGGAGAAAAAGGTGAAGATGGTAAATCTATAAATGTAAAAGGAACAGTATCTACAGCATCAGATTTAAATAATTTAACTAATGTTGAAGAAGGAGCAGGTTATATAACACAAGATGATGGACATTTACATGTATTTACTCAAAATAAATGGATAGATGTAGGTGGTGTAAAAGGACCTAAAGGAGATAAAGGTGATACTGGAGCTACAGGACCAGCTGGTGCTAGGGGTAGAGATGGTGCACAAGGACCACAAGGTATTCAAGGTGAACGAGGACCTGCAGGTTCACCAGGTATTCAAGGACCACAAGGTATTCAAGGTGAACGAGGACCTGCAGGACCACAAGGTATTCAAGGTGAACGTGGTATACAAGGACCTGCTGGTGCTAGTGGTAGCGATGGAAGAACTCCTGTAAAAGGAACAGATTATTTTACTAATGCTGAAATAAATAGTATTAAAAGTGAACTAAAAACGTATATTGATACAGAGATAGGAAATATAAATGCTATATTACAAGATATAGTTGGAAAATAATAAAGGAGGTTTTGTTATGACAACAACAGCAGAGTATTTAGAACAAATAATAGATACTAAAGATTGTCTTAGTAATCTTATAACAGATAATGGTGGTACATCTCCATCGTTATTTGGAGATTATCCTGAAACAATAGAAAATATTATAGAAAATATAAAAGGTTTAACAATAATAATGGATACTATAAAATTAAATGAGAATACATCATTAGCACAAGTCAATACTTTATTTCAATCATTACCAGATGCTGGTACTTATACAAAATCAACTAAAGTTATAACAATAGGAAGTGGAGTTAATGTTAGAACAGGGGGATCCAATAGTAGTACACAAATAGGTAAAGTTGGTAAAACTGATGTAATACCTATATTAGGAACAGCATCAAGTGGTTGGTATAGAATAAATAGATATAGACACGGGTCATCATACGATAATCCTTTGAAAACATATAATACTTCAAGTGCATATATATCAGATTCAGTAAGTGCAAATGTTGTATCAAATGTACAATATTCAGTAAAGCAAATAGATATAAGTTCATTACCTGTATCTATTCAACAAAATTGTACCTATAAAATAGCAGAAGCAAAAGGATGGATTGTAATGTTTTCTTCTTCTTCTGCAACAGATAGCGTTCAAACAACAGGACATACAACAACATATACATTCAATAATGTATATACTGATAACTATTCTACTAGTTCATATTCTAATAAAATAGGTACTAATAATACTAAATTACGTCAAGGTCATTATAGTGGATACTATTATTATAAAGGTAATATAAGATTTACTTCTGCTAGACTTAAAGAAGTTCAATCAATATTAAGTAATTCTGAAGTATCTAAAATGGAAGTATTTATAAAAAGAATGGCTACAGATAATGGGGTTAATGGTCCAGTTCCTATAAAAATGTATGCTTGTGATAGTAGAGGCAATTATTCAGATACAGCAGTATCAGCAGGTTCTTTAGATAGAGGAAAATCTACATGGATAACAATATCTGATACTATAATGCAAGGATTTATATCTAAAAAATATGATCATTTTAAAGTATATGCAGGAACATCAGACTCAACATATGCAGTTTATGATACTAGCCCACAATTAAGAATAACATATAAAGCATAGGAGGTGTTTTAAATGAATGATAAAGTAGTTACTAAAAGTAAATTAAAAAAATTTGGTGATGAATTATATAATAAAATTAAAACTTATGTAGATAATAGATTAACACCTGCTGATGATACTGAGTTTGATAAAATGGTAGATGATATTCTTAATCCAACAACAGGTGGTGAACAATAATGGCTGATAAATATGTAAGTTCTAATCAATTTTTTATTGGTGTACAAAGAATAATAAATTTAATGAATGGTAAAATAGGAGATGTTGCTTTAAATACAACAGACCAAACAATTAATGGAGCTATAAATGAAAATGTATCATCAATAAAAGAGTTAAAAAATAAAATAGATAAGATACAAACAGGAGGAGGAAGTTCTCCTTCTGTTGATTTAAGTGATTATCCTAAAAGAACAGAATTATCTACAGTTGCAACAAGTGGTAATTACAATGATTTAAATAATAAACCTACTATACCTAGTATATCGGGTTTAGCTTCTGAAGAATTTGTTACTACTAAAATTAATGAAGCGAAATTAGATGGTGTTAAAGTAGATTTAACTCCATATGCTAAAACAGCAGATTTATCTACTGTTGCAAAAAGTGGTGATTATAATGATTTAAATAATAAACCTACTATACCTAATATATCGGGTTTAGCTTCTGAAGCTTTTGTTAAGAATGCAATTAATGAAGCTAAATTAAATGGAAGTGGATCTAATATAGATTTATCTATTTATGCTAAAACAGCAGATTTATCTACTGTTGCAAAAAGTGGGAGTTATATTGATTTAACAGATAAACCATATATACCATCAGATCCTGATTTAACTCCATATGCTAAAACAGCTGAGTTATCCAATGTAGCTAAAACAGGAAGTTATAATGATTTAAAAGATAAACCTAATATACCAAATATTCCTACATTATCTACAGTTGCAACAAGTGGTAATTATAATGATTTAACTAATAAACCTACTATATTAACCGAAGATCAGGTTATAAGTATTGTGAATTCACAATTAAGTACAGTATTAAATGATGCACTAAATGCTGAATATTAAGGGGTGATAAAATGACATTAGCCGAATTATTTCAATCAATAGCAAATGCTATTAAAGGTGTTAATGGCAGTACTGCTAAAATGAGACCTAATCAATTTGCTTCTGAGATAAGTAAATTATGTAAAATTGATGGTGTTACTGGAAAAGTAAATAAAGTTGATTCAGCAACTCCTGTTATAACTATGGATGGTAATAAAATAACTGCTAAAACAACTCAATCTACTGGATATGTTAGTGATGGTGGTTCTAATGCAACTGTATCATTTGCATCTAAATCTGCTAAAACTTATACACCAACTACAACAAATCAAGTTATAAAAGCAAACCAATATTTATCAGGTGACCAAACTATACTTGGAGATGTTATGTTAGATTCAAGTAATATTCTTAGAGGAAAAAACAATAAATTTGTTAGTATATTTGGAGTTAGAGGTGAAATAGATAAAATTCATAAATATAGAGCTCCTATTGTTCGTAGTAATCATGATATATTAGTATTAGATGTTGCTAAAAGTTATTATATAACTAGAGCAAATGGAACTGTAAAATGGGTATATAGTCAAAGTATGGGACCGTTTTATGATAAATTAACTAATTCTAGTGGTAATTGTGGAATAGATTGTTCAACATATGCCGATTTGTATTCTAGAGGAATAGAATATAAAAATTCTCCATATTATGGAAAATATGGAACAGCAAATGTAGCTTCAGATAAAACACAAATAAAAAAATTAGCAGATAGCTCTCCATATGCTTATGCTGATAAATATATGGATAGACAGGTAGATCCTTCTTTTTGGGATACAGGTAATACTGCTTCAGGATATTATAGTTTAAGAAATGCAGCTCAAATAGCTGAATATTTTTATTGTAAAGGAAATACTTTATATGAATACGATTCAGATCCAACTTCTCTTCCTAAAGGATTAAAAGGTGGAGAAATAGTATTCTGGAGTAAACCTTTAAAAGTTACAAATTCTGATGGAACTACTACAGGTATAGCATCTGAAGGACAAAAATCTAGATTTAAAGGAATAAGTCATATAGGTATAGTAGATAGAACTGGAGAAAGATATTATCATGTTACTTCAGATGCTACAGGAAATACTATATTATATAGTAAATTAGCAGAACATTTGCAATATATTAGTTTGATAGTTAAACCTAGTTGGGGTCCTGATGAAAATATTCAGGCAGTAGAAGTAGGTAAAGAATTATTACCTAAGTTTGCATATGATGATTGTGGTACAAATAGTACAACAAAAAATGGTACTACATTCAAAATAAACACTAATGGAGGATTTACTATTAGCAAAAATGTTCCAACAGCATCTACTACATTTTATATAATAGATGATAGTAAAGGTTGCTTATTATTACAACCAGGTACTTATAAATTATCTGGTGGAGTTAAACATGAAAATGTGACAACAAATAGTGGTACTAAATGGGGTATTAGTATAAAAGATAAAGCTGGTAATCATATAAAAGATACAAGTGGAAATGATGTATGGGATAGAGGATTTGGTGGTTCAACATTCAAAATAACAGAACCAACTGAAGTGTATGTTTATTTCTATTTGTCTTCTAATATAGGTTCTATGAAAGGAACTTATACTATGACTCCTAGTTTAAAACGTACTGCTTAATAAGAGAGGTGATATGGTTAACATATCACCTCTCAAAACAATCTTTTAAAGGAGAGTGATATAAAATGGCAAAAGATTTCGTAACACCTGAACAATATCAAAGAGGTGTTGGAAAAATAAAAAATTATGTGGATAATTTATCAGTAATTGCCCCATTAGATAGTACAAGTAATGATGAATATGTAAAAGTTAATATAGAAGATTTAGAATTAACAAAAACGTATATTGTTCCTAAAGGTCGTTATATCGGCATTTTAGTTACAAAAAATGATGGTACTAAGCAATCAGTATTAGTAGTAAGTAATACTTGTTTTTCTATATATGTAGTATCTGGGAATAAAGGAACTGCTAATAGAATATTTTACTATACTACAAATTTCGGAAGTTATAAAGTAAATGTGACATCCAATATAGATAATAATGGACAGTATATTATAAAACAAGAAGCTTTTGTTTTAGGAGCAGATAATTTAATAGAATATAATCCTCAAACACCATATTCACCAGCAACTAAAAAATATGTAGACGATTCTTCTAAATTAGTAAAAGAAGATATTAATAATGGTATTATTGATATAAAAAATGAAATAGATTCTCTTTATTATGGTAATTCAAGTAGTGACAATTATAAAACTATCTTATATAATGATGTCTTAAAAGGTAAATTTATATATTCTGAAGAATGTAAAAGAGGTCTTACTACAGGAACTGCATATTTTATAAACATAAATGATTCTAAATTAGTTAACGATAGTCTTACTATGGTATTTTTTAAAATAAAATACAAAGATTCAAACAATCAAATTTTTAATGATATTTGTTATGAAGGTGCCAATGATAATTTTGAATGCAGTATAAAAAATAATGAAAGTAAAATATATGTTTCATTTAAATTAAGAATTAATAAAGAAATAACTTCAGATGGTACTATAAATGAAAAAAATAAAAGTTTAATATTACAGGTGTCAATATGGGATAAAACTAAATATATCGGAAATGAAAATATTCTTGAAACAATTGAAATTAATATGTATTCAAAAATGAGAAATTACTTACCAATTAGTTCAAATCCAGCTGCAGATTATACTCCTACAAAAGATTATCAACCAACAAATAAAAAATATGTTGATGCTAAAGTAGTTGGATTAGCTACAGAAAGTTATGTAGATAGTAAAACTTCAATGGAAAATGTTATATATGAAGGTAATGGTACTGGACCTGATGTAATTTCAGATTATTGGACTGGATGTCCAGTTGCTAGTGGAAATGGATGTTGGGTAATAAATAAACAAATAGAATTTGATTCATCTAAACCTAATCCATATTATTTACTATGCGATACTACTTTATATTCTCCAGAAAATTCAACATTTGATAAAACAAATAGTGCATGGATATATCCTAAAGTTCCTAATGCAGGTACTATATTCATATGCAATAAATATAATAATGAAAATAAATTAGTATTACCATGGGATGGTGCAAATTCTCCATTAAAAATGAAATTGTATACTAAAACAGAATTAGCTGCTGCTATATCTGATGGTGATTTAGAAGCAACTTCAGATGAAGTTAAAGCTATGCTTGCAAATGTTTTAGGAGGCGATTATAGTGGCAAAAATTAATTTAGAAGAACTACAACAAACAACAAAAACATTAAAAAATTATATAGATAGTACTCTTATTAATAATATAAACAAGCTTGCAATAGTTTGTGGAGATAAACAAGAAGGAGATACTTCAGATGCACAAAGAATACAAAGAGCTATAGATTCATCTTCAGAAGGTGATATAATAAAATTCCCAAATGGAGAAGTAATTATAGATAATATTATAAATCTAAAACCAAATAGAACTTATATTGGTAATGGATGGGGTAGTTCTATAAAAGCTGCTGATAATGCTAATTTAGCTGAAATGATTCATTTAGTTCATAGTGAAAATAATTACAGAACTATCATAAAAGATATAAAACTTGATGGTAACAAATCAAATAACGGTGCTGCTACAGGATTATATATAGGATCTATAGTACATGGTATTATAGAAAATGTATATGCAACTTATTGTAGTGGTACAGGTATATATATTGATGGGAAATCAACATTTAGATCTAATAGTACAGATATATTAAATTGTAGAACTTTAGGTTGTGGTGGATATGGGCTTTATATAAGTGAATATTGTGAAGATATGCATGTTATACAAGGTGACTATGGAATGAATACATCAGATGGTATATGTTTCAAATGTCCTTCTAGTTCAATAAGAGATGTTACTGCATGGGCTAATATGGGTAATGGTATAAATATAGATATAAATGCAGTAAGTTGTCAAATATGGAATTCTCAAGTTGAAGGAAATGCTTTAACAGGTATATATGTAACTGCTTCATTTACATTCATTTCTGGAAATAAAATATATGATAATTCTAATATTGAAGCTAATTATGGTAAATATGATGGTATATATATAAATGCATATGAAAAGGCATATAAAGATAATTATATGGAAGGTGTTACTATAACAGGTAATAAAATATATAGTGGATTATATTCAAATACAGGATATCATAGATATGCTTTATGTATAGATAAATATCATAAAAACTTTAGTATATATGGAAATGATTTCTTATTCCAAGGTAATGGAAAAATAGATACCACTAGACCATTAGTTTATGGATTAAATGATACTGATAAATCTGATTATAGTTGGATAACTGCATTTACAAAATTAAATATAGTTAAAGGGCAATCTATAGAAGGATTTAAATCACATACTCTTAAATTTAGTGCATTAACTGATACTGGTAAATTATTTGACGGTAATAGTACTATAATAATTAAAGAAAGTGGATATTATAAAATAAGTTGCTATATTCATTTAGATAATTGTATTGCAGGTACTTATAATTATATTGAATATAATGTAAACGGTGTTACTAAAGCTAGAATTGCTGGTGGATATGGAGGAGATACTGGATTCTTAACTTTAAGTGGTGAAGATATAGTATTCTTAGAAAAAGGTGATAAAATAACTGTAAAATGTTTCTCAACTAATAATACAGTAGTAAATGAAACTAATTATCTATCTACAGTAACTTTTACTAAATATGTAATATAATTTATAGAGTAGTACTAATATTATTAAAGCTTATTTAGGAGAAACATTGATATTTGGAAAATAGATATAAGCCATTACGATTGATTTAGTAATGGCTTTTTATTTTAGCACTATTATTAAAATGAAAGGAGGCAATTATAGTGTCAAAAAAAATTAATTTAGATGAATTACAACAAACTGCACAAACATTAAAAAATTATATAGACGCAACAATTGAGGATAGGATGAATAAGTTAAAGATAAAAACTATAACTCAATCAGAATATGATTCTTTAGAAAGTAAAGATCCTAACACATTATATCTAATTACCGATTAAAATATTATAAGAAGGGAGAATTTTTTATGACTATAATGAAAATTAAGCCTTCTGGATATGATGCTGGTGCATGGGATAGTAAAGCATATCCCATGGAAAATGCTTATGATGATGATTTGACAACTGTTGCAAGATGTACTTTAAGAAGAATTAGTGGTGAAAAAAAATGTAAATATAATTTTTCTTTACCAGAACTTCCAGAAGGATCAATTATAAATAAAATAAATTTACGTTTACTTTTAAAATGTGCAAATAGTAATTCAACAGGAGCTTGTTTTTTAGCTATAAGATTAAACGATACTGCTTTAACATTAAAAGAAATACATTTACAATTTGTAAATGATGGTATTAATTATAGTATACCTCTTAGTGAAGAGCAATATAAAAGTTTAAATAGTTTAACTTTTGCTGGTAGATATAATACAATAACGTTTGCTTGTTATGCTTATATATTTGATATGTATATTGAATTAGATTATACAGATTTGAATGAAACTATGCTATCTGATGATAGTGAAATTTGGATAGCTAAAGGAGAAAATCATATTATTAATATAAATGCATATCCAATGACATCTATAAATTGGACTTCAGATAAATCTGATATAGTTAAATTAGTACCAGCTGATAATGGATTTTCATGTAATGTTATTGGTAAAAAAATTGGAAGTTGCAATATTACTGCAACACATAGTAATAATCCAAATTGTACTAAAACTTTTTCTGTTAATGTTAATGAAATAATAGAAGATATTTCTTATAATTTCAATTCAGGTGCTAATAATATAAAAGCAATATCAATAGGAGAAAATAAAATAAAAAAAATATATTTAGGGGATAAAAAATTATTTACAACAAGTAATCCTCGTATACCACATACTAATTTTGTTTTCAAAAATATTACACAAGATTTGACTATGAATTTATATACAAGATTAATACCAGAAAAATATATTAATGGTATATTATGCCGTGTTAAAACTTATATAGATACAGCAGGACATTTAGCTGGTGCTCTTAGAACCACTAACGATTCTAGTGGTATTACTGGTGATGATAGTTCAGCAACTTATGATTTTATTCCAGTATTTCCTGGAGAAGATATAATAATAGATATGCCAACTACAAAATATGGAATAGGATTAGTTGGATATAATGAAAATAAAGATTATTATCAAACTTGGTTTGGACCAGATAATGGATGGGCAAATTATGATAAATATACAGATGCTGATATTGAGAAATATAATAATATGACTTGTACTATACCAACAGAAGGAGTTAAATATATTAGATGGTGTATGGATTCTTTTGATACTGATAAATATTATTTTAGAAGATATAGTGCTCAAGTTATTGATGCTATTGCTTATCCATTAAATAGTACAGAGAATAATGAAATACATTATGAATCTTTAGATGAAAGTATAGCAGTAATCGAAAATAATAATAGAATTAGAGCAAAATCTGCTGGTTCATGTATTATAAAAGTCACATGTGGGACAATAACTACAAATATAAATTTAACAATAAATGACAATAGTAGTGATTTTGTAACTTATACAAATCAATCAGACGGTAATGATAATAATGGTACAGAAGAAACACCACAATAATATAATTAAAATTAATATACTCCTTAACATTATAATAACAAATAATGTTAAGGAGGTTTTATAATGGGGATATTCAATAAGAAAAAAGAGAAAGGTGAAGATATAAAAACTGTAAAAATCGATGAACATAAATGGATAACTGAAGAAGAAGCATGTGAAATGATAAATAATCTAAAAGAATATTGTAATGAACAATTTGTTACTAAACAAGAATTAGATAATAAAATTCATAATTTAAATAAAGATCCATATGTTCCTAAAAAAGTAGATAAAATTATATCAAACGAAACTAGAAAACTTATGTTTAGAGAAGATCAATTAAACCTATTAATAGAACAAGCAAAAGATTATATTAATATACATTATGTTACTAAGGTACAATTTAATGAAGAATTGAAAAATAAAGAAGAATCGTGTTCTTGTGGTGGAAAATGTAAATGTGCTGATAAAACAGAAATAAATATAAATGAAGCAGTTTCATTATATAAAAAATATGCAGATGATTTAGTAAAAAATTCCAATAACATTTCAAGAGATACTACAAATAAATAATAATTTGTAGTAACAATATATTAATAGTGGATTGGTAACCTACTATTAACAATAATCATGAATTAGTCATTATTCCAATGGTTTTTCTTATAATAAGATTTGTAGGAGAAAGCTTATTATAAAAAGTAATGTTTATTCTTACTCACACTGAGCGATAGGGAGTTTTCCCTATCGCTCTCCTTTTTTTGAAAACAATATGATAAGATGATATAATATATTATCATACAAGTTTTCAAATTTAAAAGGAGGAATTTAAAATGGCTACAAATTTTAATAAACACTCATTATTAGTAGAAGGTGGTTTGAAATTATCAGCACCTAATATACCTACTGATATGCGTACAAGAATTGAAACAATAGCTGACGTTGCAGACATACCACTTCCATTCGTTGGTATGTTATTTTATGTATTAGATGAAGGTAAATACTATATAGTAAAAACTTTAAAATCTAAAACTGTTGCAGGAATAGAAGTAAAAGATGCTGTTGTTGATAAATATGAACTTTTTGTTTCAGGTTCAGAAGGTGAAAAAGGTGCAGATGGTAAATCTGCTTACCAAATAGCTGTTGAAAAAGGATTTGACGGTGATGAAACAGCATGGTTAGCATCATTAAAAGGTGAAGCAGGACCACAAGGTATACAAGGTGAAGCTGGACCTCAAGGTATACAAGGTATACAAGGACCTGTAGGTGAAACTGGACCACAAGGTATACAAGGTGAACAAGGACCTCAAGGTATACAAGGTGAAGCAGGACCTAAAGGTGACCCAGGTGAAGCTGGACCTAAAGGTGATGCAGGTGAAAAAGGTGATGCGTTCAAATATACTGACTTTACACCTGAACAATTAGAAGGATTAAAAGGACCTAAAGGTGACCAAGGACCTCAAGGTATACAAGGTGAAGCTGGACCTCAAGGACCACAAGGTATACAAGGTGAACAAGGACCTCAAGGTATACAAGGTGAAAAAGGTGCAGATGGTACTTCTGTTAATATAGAAGGTTCTGTTGCTGATGTTGATGCTTTAGCTACTTTAGAAAATGTTAAAAAAGGTGATGGTTATATAGTTGAAACTAATGGTCATTTACATGTTTATAACGGAACTGCTTTTGTAGATGCAGGTTCTATAAAAGGACCTAAAGGAGATAAAGGTGAACAAGGTGAAGCAGGACCTAAAGGTGACCCAGGTGAAGCTGGACCTCAAGGACCTCAAGGTATACAAGGTGAAAAAGGTTTACAAGGTGAAGCTGGACCTAAAGGTGACGCAGGTGAAAAAGGTGCAGATGGTAAATCAGCTTATCAAATAGCAGTTGAAAAAGGATTTGAAGGAGATGAAACTGCTTGGTTAGCTTCTCTTAAAGGAGCAAAAGGTGATGCAGGTGAAACTGGACCACAAGGACCACAAGGTTTACAAGGTGAAGTTGGACCTGCAGGAGCTCAAGGTTTACAAGGTGAAGCAGGACCTAAAGGTGAACAAGGTATACAAGGACCACAAGGTATACAAGGTGAAAAAGGTGACGCATTTAAATATACTGACTTTACAGAAGAACAATTAGAAGGATTAAAAGGACCTAAAGGTGAAGCTGGTGAAGCTGGACCTAAAGGTGATGCTGGTGCAGATGGTAAATCAGCTTATCAAATAGCAGTTGAAAAAGGATTTGACGGTGGCGATGAAGCAGCTTGGATAGCATCATTAAAAGGTGCTAAAGGTGATGCAGGTGAACAAGGACCTCAAGGTATACAAGGTGAAAAAGGTGCAGATGGTACTTCTGTTAATATAGAAGGTTCTGTTGCTGATGCAGATGCTTTAGCTAATTTAGAAAATGTTAAGAAAGGTGATGGTTATATAGTTGAAGCTACAGGACATTTACATGTTTATAATGGAACTACTTTTGTAGATGCTGGTGAAATAAGAGGACCTCAAGGACCTAAAGGTGAAGCAGGACCTAAAGGTGATCCAGGTGAAGCTGGACCTCAAGGACCTCAAGGTATACAAGGTGAAACTGGACCTGCAGGAGCTCAAGGTATACAAGGTGAAGCAGGACCTAAAGGTGAACAAGGTGAAGCAGGACCTAAAGGTGAACAAGGTATACAAGGACCTCAAGGTATACAAGGTGAAAAAGGTGACGCATTTAAATATACTGACTTTACAGAAGAACAATTAGAAGGATTAAAAGGACCTAAAGGTGAAGCTGGACCTCAAGGACCTCAAGGTATACAAGGACCTCAAGGTATACAAGGTGAAGCAGGACCTAAAGGTGACGCATTTAAATATACTGACTTTACACCTGAACAATTAGAAGGATTAAAAGGACCTAAAGGTGATGCTGGTGAAGCTGGACCTAAAGGTGATGCTGGTGAAAAAGGTGAAAAAGGTGCAGATGGTAAATCTGCTTATCAAATAGCAGTTGAAAAAGGATTTGATGGTGGCGATGAAGCAGCTTGGATAGCATCATTAAAAGGACCTAAAGGTGAGCAAGGACCTCAAGGTATACAAGGTGAAAAAGGTGCAGACGGTACTTCTGTCAATATAGTAGGTTCTGTTGCAAGTTCTACAGAATTAGCAACTATAGAAGGTGTTGAAAAAGGTCAAGGTTATATAACTACAGATGATGGACATTTACATGTTTATAACGGAACTGCTTTTATAGATGTTGGTGAAATAAGAGGACCTCAAGGTGAAAAAGGACCTAAAGGTGACCAAGGTGAAGCAGGACCTAAAGGTGAACAAGGTATACAAGGACCTCAAGGTATACAAGGTGAAAAAGGTGAAGATGGTGCTAAAGGTGACGCATTTAAATATACTGATTTTACACCTGAACAATTAGAAGGATTAAAAGGACCTAAAGGTGATGCTGGTGAAGCAGGACCTAAAGGTGATCCAGGTGAAGCTGGACCTCAAGGACCTCAAGGTATACAAGGTGAAAAAGGTGAAGCATTTAAATATACTGATTTCACATCTGAACAATTAGAAGGATTAAAAGGACCTAAAGGTGACAAAGGTGACGCATTTAAATATACTGACTTTACAGAAGAACAATTAGAAGGATTAAAAGGACCTAAAGGTGATGCTGGTGAAACTGGACCACAAGGACCTCAAGGTATACAAGGTGAAAAAGGTTTACAAGGTGAAGCTGGACCTACAGGACCACAAGGTATACAAGGTGAAGCAGGACCTAAAGGTGACCCAGGTGAAGCAGGACCTAAAGGTGATGCTGGTGAAACTGGACCTAAAGGTGCAGATGGTGCTAAAGGTGCTGATGCTCCTACTATAACTACAATGACTATAAATGAAAATAATCATTTAGTAGTTACTTTATCTGATAGTACTACAATAGATGCTGGTGCTATGCCTGCAGGAAGTGGTAGTGGTGGAACTAGTGAAGTAACAGCTAAACAATTCCAAGAATTACAAGCTAAAGTTGAAAAACAATCTAAAGTTTCTGTTCCTGGTTTCTTAATGGACTTTGGTCTTCCAGGTATAGATTATGAATGGTTATATTGTGCTCCTCAAACAATACAAGGTGCTGCTACTCCATTTACAAGAGAAGTTGCTCCTAAATTATGGGCAGAATATGATGCTGATGTTACTGCAAATGGTGAAGATGGATCTGATGAATGGTATGCATGGCAAACAACTGAAGATAGATACAGATTATATTGTATAGCAGGTCAAACAGAATCTATCGTTCATGGTCAAGATTCTTTCTTATTCGTAACAGGTCATCAAGTACAAACTGAATTCGGTACATCATTCCCAATGTGTGCTAAAAACTTAAAAGGATGGAACTGGGATCCAACATCAGGAAATCCACCTGAAACTGAAGGTAGTACAACTGTCGAAGGTGTTTTTGTAATATTAAAGAGAATACCTACTTCAAAAGTATTAAATCCTGCTAATAAATCTTGGGGAGATTTTACTTTCTCTATAGAAATGTAATTTATAATATTACTATATAAGGAGGTGAGAATATGGCTCTTACTGACGAACAGGTTTTACAACAATTGAATGTATTAACAGAAAAAACATCAGATAATGCTAGTATGAAATATACAAAAGCAGCTAGAACTAATAAAGGATTAAACCCTGAAAAATTTTCAAGTTATAACTCAAAAATAGTAAATGCCATAAATTTACTATATAGTGATTCTTTAAAAATACAAGCAGATGCTGCAACATCAACTCAAATGATTAATGATGTAATGGGGTCTACAAGTGTTGCTGAAAATCAAACAGTATGGAATTCTGTTGTTGAAATATTAACAAATATTAAACCAGCATATAAAAACATGATATATGCTTCTAAAGCTATTCTTACTGGTGAAGCAATATCTCAAATACTTCAAGTATCTAAAGAAGATAAAGGTAAACTTTTATCTATAGATTTAGATGAAGAAAATAATGTTATAATAAAAACAGTACCAGCTGGTTCTGGTGGAAGTATAACTTCATTGGATGCCTCAGCAGTAACATATTCTAATACCAATATAACTTCACTTACAAACGTTAAAGAAGCTATCGATTATATGTTAACAAATAATGTATCTGAAATAAATTGGGAAAATATTAAAAATAAACCTGATTTAGCAGATGGATTAGGGTTAACTGATACTGCTTTAGTGTTAAAATCTGGAGAAAAAGATATGTCTACTGTTGAATTAATGAATGAAACTGACGTGACAGAAATAGTGAGTGCGTTATAATAATCTGATTATACTCCCCATTAATGATACAACAATATCTTAATGGGGATTTTTTATAAATCTTTAATTAAAAAAATATAAGGAGTGAATTAAACAATGAGTAAATTAGTTGACAAAACAAAATTACAAAAATTAGCTCAAGCATTAGATACTAGAGCAAAAAATGCTGTTGAAGCTGAACAAACCAGAGCAACTGGTGTTGAACAAGGTTTACAAACTTCAATAAACGCTATTAATAATGAAACTACTGGTATATTAGCTAAAGCTAAAGAATATGCTGATGGTTTAAACGGAACATCTAATGGTGAAATAGAAAAATTAAAAACTAAAGATACTGAATTACAAAATGCTATTGAAGCAGAAGCTACTGCTAGAACTAATGCTATAAACAAATTAAACGGAACTGCTGAAACTGAAGGTTCTGTAGCTAAATCTATAAAAGATGCATTAGATCCTGTTAAAGCTGATGTATCTAAAAATAAAGCAAATATAACAGCTAATTCAGAAGCTTTAACTACTGAAGAAGCTAGAGCAAAAGCTGCAGAACAAGCTAATGCTACTGCAATAGCTAAATTAAATGGATTAGATACAGTAGAAGGTTCTGTAGCTAAATCTATAAAAGATGCATTAGATCCTGTTAAAGCTAATGTTACTACAAATGGAGAATCTATAACTGCATTACAAGGTAAAGTAACAGCAAATACTAAAGCTATAACAGATGGTGATGCTGCTACATTAACTTCTGCAAAAAAATATGCAGATAAAGCTATAAGTGATTTAATTGATAGTGCTCCAGAAGATAGAAATACATTAAATAAATTATCTGAAGCTATAAAAGCTAATAAAGATGTATATGATGGATATGTAACTACAGTTAATGCTCAATTAGCTAAAAAAGTTGATAAAGTTGAAGGTAGTAGATTAATAACTGAAGATGAAGCTAAAAAATTTGCTGCTAAAGCAGAAACATCAGATGTTTCTGATGCTTTAGCTTCTGCTAAACAATTTACTACTGATGAAGTAGCTAAAGTTAATAGTGCTAATAATGCTGTAACTCAAAGAGTTACTAAATTAGAAGGTGTTGTTGGTAAAGCTGCTGAAGGAGAAAATGCTGCTACAGGATTAGTTAAAAATGTAGCTGACTTACAAGCTAAGAATAAAACTCAAGATACAGCTATAGAAGGAGCTCAATCTACTGCAGATAATGCAGTTGCTGCTGCGGCTGCTGCTCAAAAACAAGCCGACAAAGGTGTTGCTGACGCTGCTGCTGCTAAAAAACAAGCAGATAAAGGTGTCGCTGACGCTGCTGCTGCTCAAACAGATGTAGATGCATTAAAGGCTCAATTAGGTACTGGAGGAACTTCTGGTTTATCTAAAGACATAAAAGCTAATACAGATGCAATAGCTGCTATAAATAATGCAGAAACTGGTATATTAGCTACAAGTAAAAAATATACTGATGAAAAAATAGGTGACTTAACTACTACAGTAAATGCTAATAAAAAAGCTATATCTACTGAAGAAGCTAGAGCAAAAGCTGCAGAAAAAGTTAATGCTGATGCAATAGCTAAATTAAACGGAACTGCTGAAACTGATGGTTCTGTAGCTAAATCTATAGCAGATGCTTTAGCAGATTATACTGATACTACTAATATGAAAGCATTTGTTGCTTCTGTAGTTAACACATTAGCATTAACTATGGAAGATGATAAAGTTAAATTAAAATTAGGTGGAGTTGACGGTGTTACTGTTACTGAAACTAGTTTAGATTTATGTACTGATGCAGACATAACTGAAATAATAACTAGTTTAGATGCCCCAGCAACTGCTTAATAAAAAGAATATGGTTAGACTAAAAGTCTAACCATATTTGTTTAAAAAAACAATTTAATAATAGTATCATAAGAAAGGAAGTGTTATCATGACTAATAATAGTAGATTGGTTGATAAAAAAAGTCTAGATACATTTGCAAAAGCTATTTATGGTGTAATAATTTCAGATATAACCACTAAATTAAATAATAAAGCAGATAAAAATCATAATCACAATACATTATATTACACAAAATCAGAAATAGATAATAGCTTAGATTCAATCAATACTGAAATTAATAATATTAAACAAAAGAATCCAGTAACATTATACGTAGACGACAATAATGATGTCTGGGTAGATTGGTAAAACAATTTATTAATAATTATATTTTAAAGGAGTGATTTTAAATGGCAACAATTCCAACTGGTGCTAAGAAAATAGTAACTACTAATACGAATACTTATTTCTCAGCAAATAATATAACAATAGGTACAGCTATTCCTACAACAGGAACATATGCTAGTGGAGATATTATTATAAATTCAGCACCTAGTGATAGTGAAATAGGTTGGATATGTACAACAGGAGGAAAACCTGGTTCTTGGAAAGTAATTCAATCTGGTGTTGACGTTACTTCATTACCATGGAATTCTATAACGGGAAAACCAGCTACATTTCCAGCTACATTAGGAACTAAAGCAACCGATGCATTTAGAGGTGATTATGGTAATACTGCATATACGCATGCTAAATCAGCACATGCCCCATCAGATGCTCAAAAAAATAGTGATATAACAAAAGCAGAAATAGAAGCTAAATTAATAGGTGATATTTCAACACATAATCATGATACTAGATATTATACTGAAACTGAAGTTAATACTTTATTAGCTGGAAAATCTGATAGTGATCATACTCATGCATGGGCTGCAATAACAGGAAAACCTACTACATTCCCAGCTACACTAGGAACTAAAGCAACAGATGCATTTAGAGGTGATTATGGTAATACTGCATATACACATGCAACATCAGCACATGCTCCAGCTAATGCACAAAAAAATAGTGATATAACAAAAGCTGAAATAGAAGCTAAATTAACTGGTGGTATCACATCACATAATCATGATAGTAGATATTATACTGAAACTGAAATTGATACTAAAGTTGATGATATCAATAGTAGAATTGGTAGTGTTTCTGGTAAAGTACCTGTAACATTCTATAAAGATGATAATGGGGATATTTGGTTTGTTTAATAAAGGAGTGTTTTAAAATGAAAAAAATAAATTGGAAATTAAGATTTAGTAATCCTATGTTTATAGGTCAATTAATACTATCTATAGTTTTACCTATATTATCATATGTAGGATTAACAGTACAAGATTTAACTACATGGGCAAAATTATTTGAAGTTATAGTTCAAGCAATATCAAATCCTTACTGTTTATTATTAGTAGTAGTATCAGTATATAATACTATAGTTGACCCTACTACTAAAGGATTAGGTGATAGTGAACATGCTTTAAATAAAACTGAATTATAAAAAAATAAATGGATGATAAGGAAAATTCCTTATCATCCATTTTGTTATAACTCTGTTATATTTATAAATTCAGCTTCATCTAAATCTTTTATTTTATTTGTATTTGATATAACATATCCATCATTAAATTTATAATTAACTGCTTTAAAAAATATTTTTAATACTTCCAATGCTCCAGTAAATTGATCTTCAGTATATTCTTGACCTCCTACTAAATAAAACCAAGCATTTCTTTTTCTTTCTTTATAATTATCTATCATAGAATTATTTAATTTATATTTGCTATTATAAACTGCTTGTAATCTATCAACCATTGTTTTAAATGGTGCAGGTACACTATTGAAATATATAGGTGAAATAACAAATAAATTATCATATTCATTAAATAATTCATACATTCCTGTCATATCATCTGTATATTTACATCCTTTACTTCTAGCACATTTACCACAATCATCACAATAGTTCATATTTAAATCATAAACATTTATAAGTTTAATAACCGAATGATCTATATTTGATAATAATTGATACCCAACTTTAGCTGCTATTGAACTAGTAAATCCTGTGTCTTTAGGACTTGCAGTTATCATTAATATTTTTTTCTTTTCATCACTCATCACATATTCTCTCCTTTTTACTTATATTATATATAATTCTGTGCATTAATTCTTTGTTACTATCTTTCACAAATATACATATCGTATAAGCATATTTATTATGTTTTACTATTTTTCTATCAGCTTTACCCATGTCAGTAATTAATAATAAATTATAAAAATCCATAAAATCATCATATTGTATTTCAGCATTAAGAGTTACTGAATTCATTATTTCAGTTTTTCCTGATAATCCAAGTATATCTTCTAATTGATAAAACTCAATATCTATTATAGAATTTATTTGATATTCTTTAAAATCCAAACCTATTATTCTTTTTATTGATTTACAAATATCATTTGGTATTGTCATATTAATCCTCCTATATAGCTATTTCTATATTTATATTTTCATAAGGTTCATAATCTACTATACTAAAATCATTTATTGTGAAATCATAAAAATTATCAGATTTAGGTTTAAATATTAATTTAGGTTGTTTATGACTTATAGCTCTATCTATAAATTTTTCTGCTATTATCATATGTCTATCATAAATATGAATATTTTGAACAAATCTTACAAATTTTCCTGGTTTTAAACCACAATGATGAGCAACCATCATCATTAATGCTACATATTGAACATTATTAATATTATATGCTGCAATAACATCATTTGATCTTTGTATTAAAGTACAATCTAAATATCCATTTCTAACACTCCATAAAGTTTGGAAAGCACAAGGATTTAATCCTATAGTATCTTCTATAAATTCTTCTTCTTGCCATAATGATATTATATGTCGTCTACCATAAGGATTGTTTTTTATATCATTTAATAATTTATTCATCAAATCAAAACGTTTAACTGTATGACCATATCTATATCCTATAGTATTATCTCCTACGTTCCAATCATCCCACCAATTTATACCATATTTATTTCTAGCTACATCTAAATCATTAGATTGTTCTTGATATATCCAAAACATTTCTCTTATTCCAGTTTTCCATGCTGTTGGTTTTATTGTTGTTATAGGAAATTCATTTTTAGATATATCATATTCTTCCATATATTGTGTTGTAAATTTAGAATAAGCAGGTGTTCCATCTGCCCATTTTGGTCTAGGATTTTCATCCCATACTCCATTCGATAATATATTGCATATCGCTGATATAAATTGTTTATCAGCTTTATTCATTGTAAAATTATTATTCATCATACTACCTCCAAATATTATTTATCATCAGGTTTAGTCATATTTTTAATTGATCCATCTTCATTATAGTCTATAATATTTCCTTTATTGTCAATATATCTTTTAACAATATCACTGTTTTGATAATATTCCATACTATAAGATATTCCATTTGTTCTATCTCTATGGCTTTTAACTTTACCATTTTCATAATAATCATATTCCATACCCATACTATCTTCGGTATGTTTTATATGTTCAGTATCACCATGGTAAGTAAAAGTTTTAGTATAACCACCTTCTACTTGCATTCTTGTTATTCTATTTAAATCATCAAATTCAAAATAATGTGTTTCTTGTCTAGCTTGTGTATTTATTACTTTTTCTATTATATTTCCTCTATCATCATATTTAAATTTCATTTCATTTCCTTGGTTATCATAATCTCTTACCACTTTTCCATTTACAATTTCTCTATCAGATTCATAACCATCTTCTCTTTTATAATGCTTTAAAATATCACCATAATATTCATAAGAACAAACAAATTTCTTTGTTCCATCCTGTTTTATTCTGTATATTTCTAGTGGTCTATCTCTTTCATCCATTTTATATTCATAGTCAAAACCACCTATTGTTTTATTTACTATTTTACACATTTTTTATTTACCCCCAATATACATATAATTTTGAATAAGATATATCATTTTTGTATTTTTTATAATATCCATTATTCAATACTCGTATTATTCCGTTATTTGTTATTATTCTGATCATTACTTACCTCCTCATTATAAAAACACCAATCATTTGCTAATATATCTTCTTGAGTTAATAATACTATTTTGAATTCATCAGAAATATTATCATTTCCATATATAATAACTTTATCCATTTTGGATAATCTATCTGAAAAATAATTTGGTACACGTTTATTTAATTTTTCTTTATAAGCATCGATATATTTTTTTTCTGTAGATATAGTTATATATGCTTTTTTATTAGTCCAAATATTTCTACAAACATTATATCCTCTCTTCATATATTCCAATGCTTTATAAAAATCAAATGTGTTTTTTCCTCCTAATATAGGAGTATTTTCGTTAGTCGCAATTATCCATTCATCAGATAATATATTACGTAATGTGTAATCTACTGCAGTAGTAGCTCTTATATCCATTATAGTAGTATTATCTTTAAGATGCATCATTATAGTTTCTTTATCATCATCCCAAGACCAATATCCTCCCCATGAAGGTAATTTTATATAAAAACCTTTTTTTAATAAATCATATGCTTCTTTAAATTTCATTTTTTATTTCCTCCTATTTATTTAAATGTTATTATTGTACATATTACACAAAATAGATAAAATAACCCAACCAATATTGCTGGTAATAATACAAAAAACCATGACCAGGTTATAATACCTATTAATTTTAATACTATTAAAACTAAAGTTAATGCACTACAAAATCCCATATTCTATACCCCCTTATTTTTATTTACTATTTTGTTATGTTCCTAATAAAAAAATAAGGAGTGAGAAAACCTCACTCCTTATTCTTATTAATCTATCATTATACTTCCATTTTCATATAGATCTTCTAATCTATCTTTTATATCATCTAAAGTTATTGGATGATTACAATATATTTCAATTACAGCACCATGTGAAGTAAATAATTCATCAGTTACTTCTAACATTAAATTACAATTTATTCCTGCATCTTGATATGCTAATAATGTGTTATTAAAAACATCCACAATTCTTGTTCCTAATGAATTTGTGTCTGTTGTTATTGCTTGTCTGATTTCAGTCATATCTTCTTCTAATAAATATTCATTTTTCATAGGAACATGAATAGTTACGAAATTATTTATTTCATCATAATCCATATACATGCTATTATCCATATCATATTCGTCAATAACTCTTCCTGATAAAACTTCAGTAAAATAATTTATATCAGAACTATCTACATCTGACATATCTATTGTACTTTGTTGAGTGTTATTTGTAGAAGAACACCCTACAAGAATACCAATTACTAATACCACAATACTCATTAAGCTTATTATTTTTTTCATATTCTTACCTCCTAATAATTAGAATTAGTATATAATTCTTCATCGTTGTCTATAACAATTACGAAATATTTAACATCATATCCAAATTCATCTGATAACCATTGTCCTATCTCTTCATAACTATTGTCATAATATTCATATACTGAGTTACCTTCATTAGCTAAACTTTTTAGATATTCTGATGGATATAAATGAACTCCTACTATATTATTTTTCATAATTAATTCAGAATATATATAATATCCACCTAATGTAGAATCTATTTTTTGTTCTACTTTAGAAAGCACTTCCTCACTATCATATCTTGTATTGTCATAGTATTCATTGGAATTATCAGTTGTTTCTTTTTTATTATCGTTTTTCTTAGATTGTTTTTTATTATTATTTTTAGTTATGCTATCTTTTTTGTCTGTATCTTTTATATCTTTCTTTAATATTTTTTGTATTTCTGCAGTTGTTGTTTCCTCATCGTCAATTATTTCAAATATAGATTCGTTATTATTTTTATTTGTTATATTTAAATCTATTTTATAACTAGCTATTGGATTACAAAAATCAAAATTACTTACTGCTTTATTAAATAGATTATTAATCATATCGACTGTAGATTGATCATCCAATATCGCTTTTCTTATAGAATCTTTATCTTCATCTACAGGAACAGTTATTATTATTGATTCATTTTTGTCATCTACTTTGATAGTTAAATCATTGATTTTACTAAATTCTTTCAATTTCTTTTCTTGTCTGCATACAAATTCTTCCACATCAACATTTAAGCCAAATCCGTTTTTTGTATTATCTTCATGTTGTGATTGTTTAGCAATACAACCACATATTAAACTGAACATTAATACCACAATACTCAATAATCCTATTATTTTTTTCATATTTTTTACCTCCATATTATATGTTTATTCTTTGTTATAATATATAATTGAATCAATTATCTTTTACATATCATCTAATTGGATTTCATCTAAATGTTTCCAGGTGTCTGGTGTTTCTGAAAATATACAACCTCCAAATATTTCTTCAACAATACAACCTTTACAATCAGGATGTTCAATGCATTCCTGTCTTAAATCACGAAATTCATCTAATAATTTATCTTTTTCCATTTCAAACAACCTCCTCTTAAGAAATTGTTTTTTCTATTCCTTTACTTTTACTATTATATTATAAGTTGTATTTTTTCCATTCATTATATTATCGACTATTGATTGAAATGCTTTTTTAGTTTTATTATTAAGTTCTTTTTGATTTTCATTTTCTTTTATTTTCTTTTTAGCTTCTACAGGTATTTCTTGCATTAATTGTTTACCTGCTTTACCATCCATTGTTTCTTTTTTACCTATTGATTGACATAATACTTTAAGTCTACCAAAGAATGAAATATCACTATGTTTTTCATCAAATTTAAAAGAACCTTCTTTTATTTTAACACTTCTATCATTCAACACAGGATTATCTAATGTTATTATAACATCATTACCTTTTATATCTAATGTGGCTTTAGATAAATCTGTTATATAATCATATTGAATAGTAGCTTTGCCTACTTTAGTAATTACAGCTTTTCCTTCCATTACGGAACCTAGAAAACCTGGTGTGATTATTGTAACTGGAACATTTTCAATATAATTTATTTTATGTTCAACATCAATATCATTTTCTAATACGATTAATTTTCCTGTTAATGCAGTCTTTAATGATTTTTCAACTAATCTATTATCATTTACAACAACAGCTTGTTTCTTTTCTACATTAGAATCCTCTGTTATTATTTTTTCAGGTAATTTCATCTTATTTAAATCATTGACTTTTTTATTATAATATACAAAACCACTACCACAAACAATAACTATTATACTTCCTATTATTAAAACTTTTTTAATACCTAATCTCATTTATCATACCCCCTAAAAAATAAGGATTAGTGGTATAACATACACCACTAATCCCTGCTTTAATATAAATTAGCTCATTAATATTCTTCCGAATAAATTATTTTGTAATCTACTGTGTAGTTCATCGACTTTAGAATTTTCTTTTTGTGATTCTGAGTTATCTTCTTTAGAAGTTTCTGTTGCTGATTCTTGATTATTGTTAATATTTTTTTGTTCTTCAACTACAGGTTTTTCTTCTTTAGAAGATTCATTTGATTTATCTTGAACTGTTTGTTTTACTTCTGATTTATCTTCTTCTTTAGAAGTTTCTTTTTGTTCTTTATCTTCATTAGAAGATTCTGTTGTTTCTTCTTGTTTGTCAACTGTTGTTTTTTCTTTTTGAGTATTTTCTTCTTGTACCTTGTTGTCTTCTTTAGAAGATTCATTTGATTTATCTTGAACTGTTTGTTTTACTTCTGATTTATCTTCTTCTTTAGAAGTTTCTTCTTTTTCAACTGCAGGTTCTTCTTCTTTA